>OIWU01000019.1_pt1 | contig 221738 bp, 209 predicted proteins | sample 1587711 | NCBI WGS metagenome assembly OIWU01 (sample SAMEA3888909, study PRJEB22519) | human gut metagenome | biome: human gut; feature: human-associated habitat; material: faeces | place: Denmark | collected 2010 | reverse complement strand
CTGTTTATTTGTCAAGGTCCTTTGTGCTTGTCTTCCGACGCGCAACAGTGATATATTAGCACATCATCTCGATTACGTCAAGCACTTTTTTTAATTTTTTATTTCTGTTTTTTTGCTTCCCGCTTTTTGACATTCAGCCTTTGCGGAGAAAAAAACAGGATAAAAAATATCCGCTGCAGGGACTTCTTAAGGACTTTCTTTTGCCCCGCAACGGATATCAATATATCATTATCTTCTCAAAGTGTCAACAATAAAAACTCCTTTTTTGCAATTGTTCCCATAAAAATACAAAATAGGACAATTTTGTCAAAACGTGCCGGTCATGTTAAGGATACACAGCCGTTTTTATATTCTTCCCCTGGTACTTGATATACAAGTTCAGGCTCTCGACCGGATTACACTCTTCCGCCTTTAAATCCACCATCAAAATCGTATCCGCCGCCTCTCCCGGCGCCAGTGTCCCCGCATAGACGGAAAAATCATTCTCCAGCATGGTTACCATGGTATTATGATATTCCCCGCCGTTAAAAGACGCCTTAAACCGGACGTTTTTGTTTAAAATATCCACATCGCACGCCTCGGCATTGTTGTTGGTCATTGTAAGACGGATCACGGCAAGTTTGCAGCCTTCGGAAGCATTCACGGCAAAAAACAGATCGTCGCCGCTGTCCGGATAGGAATCATAAAATTCCACGCCGTTACAGGAAACGGTAATTCCGCTCAATTCCAAAAATTCCGCCGGGTCCGTCCGTTCAGCGCTCTCCGCACTTTCTCCGTTCCCGCCGTTTTCCCGGTCTGCATTTTCCTGCTCTGCGGCTTCCTTTTCCGCCTCCGCATCCGTGCGCTGTTTCGCTTCCTCGGCAACACGACGCTGCATTTCTTCTTCCTGAGCCAGCCTTTCGTCGTTTAAAAGCATCGGTTCGTAATCCGCATCATATTTTAACAGCAAACCCGCCGCATATTCCGTTACCATCGTCATCTGTTCATCCGTCATATCGGGAATCGCGTTAGTACATCCCGTAGCCGCGAGCATCAGACAGCCCATCAATATAATAGAAAACAATTTTTTCTTCATGTATCGTCCCTCCCCGGACTGTTATTTGTATTCTATCACTATTTAACTGCCAATTCAAACCAAAATTCCACGCCGTCCTCCCTGTTGCTAACGCCGTACTGCTGGTGCATGGAATCCATAATGGCTTTTACAATGGAAAGTCCTACGCCGCTGCCGCCGTATTCTCTGGTTCTTGCCTTGTCCACCTTATAAAACTTTTCATATAAATGAGCCAGAGAATCTTCCGGTATTGAATCTCCGGTATTGAATACGCAAACGCGCACTACGTCCTCTTTTCTTTCAAACGAAATCTCAATCCGCTTTTCATTTTTTACGTAATTTAAGGCGTTGGAAAAATAATTCATAAACACTTCCTCTACCTTAAATTCGTCCCCCCATACATAACAGGGTTCCGTTTCCGCAAAATTGACAACCGCCCCGCTTTGCTGAATCAAAATATCCGCGGACGAAAGATAATTGGCAATCAGCTCCCGGATATCAAACCGCTCCATCGTAACGACTTCGTTTCCGGATTCCAACTGATTTAACGTCAACAGCTTTTTGACCATCGTATTCATTTTATTGGCTTCATCTATAATGACGTCGCAATAAAACTCTCTGCTCTCCGAATCCTGATTGATTTCTTCCTTCAGCCCTTCCGCATACCCCATAATCAGGGCAAGGGGCGTTTTCAGCTCATGGGAAACGTTGGAGATAAACTCCTTACGCATTTCATCAAGCTGCTCCTTCTGCTCAATATCCTTCATCAGCTCGTTGTTTGCCGTTTTTAACTCGGAAATGGTGCTCTCCAGCTTCTCAGAAAGCTGGTTCATGTGCTCTCCCAAAACGCCGATTTCATTTTTTTCTTTTCCCGTATAACGCGCTTCAAAATCCAGATCCGCCATCCGCTTAGAAATATTTGTCAGGGACACAATGGGCGTCGTAAAATGTTTGGTAATGATTACAACCACCACGCCCCCGATCAAAAGAGCCGTCACCGCCGCATAGGCAAGGAAACGATTGGATATCCGGACGCTTTCATGGATGCTTTCCATTACGGATCTAGTCATGAAAAGATTGCCGTTATCCAACGTCCCCCACATTTCAATGTAAGTCATATCGCTTACGGCTTCGTGGGCAATTTCCATAATATAGCTGTCGTTTTGCTCGATCAGCTCATAATTTCCGCTGTTTTCCACAAAGACGCGGTCCAGCAGATATTTCATCATAATCTTATAATCCGTCCCGGCGGACTGGACCAGTTTATTATCCACATCAATGACGATAACACTGATATTATAAATGCCGCAAAGCCTTTGCAGCTCATTTTCCACTTCTTCACTTTGAATACTTCCGTTACTGGTGGCTTCGTTGATATTCTGATATGCTTTTTTCAATACAAGCTGCTTGTTCTGCAGATAGTATTTTCCGAGGAAACCGTTATTTAAAATCCAGCACAACAGAATCGTCCCGGTAACAATGGTCAGAACCACCAACAGCAACTGAGTTTTGATCGAATGCTTCGTTTTCATCTTCTCTTCCTACAATTATAATAACATGACATCCTATTTTATCGCTTTAGTTTTTATTATAATATGAGAATATGTCCATTATGTGAAAAGCGCAGAGTCCAATCCGTTCCATGGCAGATAAGCTTCACGACCTGCCTGTTTTTACGATTTCCCTGCGCTTTCCGGTTATTGCTGTTTCCATGTAATAAAATGGTAGCTGTCCAATATCTGAAAGTATTTCGCCAGCCGCTCATACAGCGGCTCCGCCTTTTCGCCGAAACGTTCCTTTACTTCTTCGCCCAGCGCAATTATATTTTTATCTTCACAAAGGAGCTGCCAGACGCAGCTCCCTAATTCATCCAGATGAACATAACTGATTTTCGGCTTTTTGAAAAGCTTCTGGGCGATTCGGTTAAAAACGCCTTTGTTTTCAATATTTAAGGTAACCAGACCCTGCTCGTCCACGATCCAGTCCATCCCCTCCGCTCTTAACGGACATCTTTCCAGATAATTTTCCGATACAGTCTGTTTTTTACTCATTGTTTGTTTCCTGTTTCCTCTTTTTCCAGACGGAGAATTTGCACACGCTCAAAATAATCAGCGCGAACACAACCAGACTTCCGATCGTGGAGGCAGCCGACGATAAATTGAGTATGCCGGATACGTCAAATAGTTGATCAATTCCAACCACGGCGCAGAAAGCCAGTAAAATTCCGACCAGTCCTTCTCCCGCAATCATGCCGGAGCAGAATAAAATGCCGTCGTTTATAATAACCTTCTTCTCTTTTTCGTCCTTTTTCATCTTATCAAAGGCAAGACGGATCAATCCGCCTACCATGATACACGCGTTTAACTGCACCGGCAGATACACGCCGATGGCAAAGGGCAGAACGGGAATACCGATAATCTCAACCACAATTGCAATAAATACGCCGATAAATACCAGGTTCCAGGGAAGGTTATTTCCCATAACGCCTTCAATGATCATCTTCATCAAAGTAGCCTGAGGCGCTCCCAGCTTTTCCGATCCGAAGCCCCATGCCTGATCCAGCAGATATAAAGTGCCGCCGATGGCAAACGCCGCAGCCACTACGCCGATGATTTCTCCGATCTGCTGTTTTTTAGGCGTTGCGCCAAGCAGATAGCCGGTTTTTAAATCCTGCGACGTATCGCCTGCGATTGCAGCTACGATACAGATGATGGAACCGATGGCAATCGCTCCCTGCATACCGTGTATGCCGCCGTCTCCGGTGGATTTCAATACAATCGTCGTAATTAACAGCGTTGCAATCGCCATACCCGATACGGGGTTATTGCTGCTTCCGACAATACCTACCATTCTTGAAGAAACCGTCGCAAAGAAAAATCCGAAGATAACGACGATAATCGCTCCGACTAAGGTTACCGGAATAGCCGGAACCAGCCATACCAGAAGCGTCAATACGATAACGGCTCCGACGACGACTTTCATGTTCAGGTCCTGAGCCGTCCGCTCACTGCCGCCTTTTACGCCCGCTCTCATTCCTTTGATCGCGTCGCGGAAAGTCGTAACGATTAAAGGCAGGGATTTGATCAGGCTGATAATTCCGCCTGCCGCCAAAGCGCCTGCTCCGATATAACGGATATAGCTGCTCCAGATCCCGCTTGCCCCGTTCGCCGCATAGATGGCTCCAATCGTATCCGTACCCGGATACAGCACCAGATTTTCTCCCAACAGTACAAAGAGGGGAATCAGCACCATCCAGCTGAAAACGCCGCCCGCAAACATATAAGACGCAATACGGGGACCGCAGATATAGCCTACGCTCATAACAGCAGGATAAATCTGTGTTCCGATCTCTCCCGCATAATTTTTAATCCGGAAAGATACCTCGCTGGGCACAAGCTTCAAGCCGTCGATGATAAATTTAAAAGCCGCCGCAAAACCCATACCCGTAAATACGGTAGACGCGTTGGCTCCGCCTTCCTCTCCCGCCAAAAGCACTTCCGCACATGCGGTTCCTTCGGGATAAGGCAGCGTGCCGTGTTCCCTTACGATCAGTGCGTTACGCAGAGGCACCATAAAAAATACGCCAAGCAGACCGCCGAGCAATGCGATTAACGTAATCTCGATGATGCTGGGCTTTTCCATGGTTCCTTCCGCCGCCCATAAAAACAGCGCGGGGAGCGTGAAAATAGCGCCCGCCGCCAGAGATTCTCCTGCCGAGCCGATCGTTTGTACAATATTGCTTTCCAAAATGGAATTTTTACGCATGATAACGCGAATTACTCCCATGGCGATTACCGCCGCCGGGATCGATGCGGAAACCGTCATACCCACGCGCAAACCAAGATATGCGTTTGCCGCTCCGAATACAACAGCCAGAAGAATCCCCATCACAATAGATGTTACCGTAATTTCCGGTGTGATTTTTTCTGCCGGGATATACGGTTGAAATTCTTTTTGTTCTTTCATAAATCAATCTCGCCTTTCTTTTGTTTTGGTCCCTTTTGACCATACATATGATTAGGATACCGAAAAAAGGCTAATGATGCAAGTGGTAAATTTACTCACTTTCAAATTTATAGCCCATCCCCCATATGGTTTTAATATAATTTCCGGCTTCCCCCAGCTTGCTCCGAAGCTTTTTGACATGGGTATCGATGGTACGTGCGTCGCCGAAGTAATCATAGTTCCAGACATTGTTTAAAATTACCTCTCTGGAAAGCGCAATTCCTTTGTTTTCAATAAAATAGGTAAGAAGCTCAAATTCCTTATAGCTTAAATCCACCTGTTTATCGTCAATGGTAACAATATGAGCCGCTTTGTTGACCGTTATTTTCCCCGCCGTCAGCATTTCTTCCCCGACCGCTCCTGTAACGCTGCGGCGAAGCACCGCTTCGACTCTCGCCACCAGTATTTTAGGGCTGAAGGGTTTGACGATGTATTCGTCCACTCCGAGTTCAAAGCCCTGCAGCTCGTCCCTTTCATCCGCTCTCGCCGTCAGCATGATAATCGGCACTTTGGAATAAGCCCTGATCTCCCGGCATACCTGCCAGCCGTCCATTTTGGGCATCATAACATCCAAAAGGATCAGGGCGATATCCTTGTCCGCAAAAAAAAGATCCAGCGCCGCCGCGCCGTCCTCCGCCTCGATTACCTCGTAATTATTTCTGACCAAAAAGTCCCTGACGAGCTTTCTCATCCTGCTTTCGTCATCGACCACAAGTATTTTCAGTTTTTCCATACGCTTCCTCCCAAATATTATATGCAGATATTATATAAAACGAATATGTAAAATTTGTGAAATCCTGCGTTTTCTCTATCAAGCTCCATAAAAAGATGCGGCTTTTTAGGGCTCGATGCCAAGCTCCAGCTCCTTTTGTCTGACCGCGTCTTCCCGCTCGCTTAATTCCTGCTCCCATTCGGCGTATTGGTTGGTCACGGCATTTTTGTAATTGAGGATATTTTCGTTTTTTCCGGTCAGCGTGATCGCAAACATGGCGACGACCAAAACCGCCAGGACGCCCACAGCCGCCATAAGAATCCGGCATTTTTGCCGCGCCTGCCTTACAAGCTCCTTTTGCCCGTCGATCTTCTTTTTCATATCGTCCCTCATCTGCCCCACAGCCGCAGCATAATCTTCCTTCATCAGCCTTTTTTCCGTTTCCAGCGTCGCTTTGGAATACAGGACGGGGATCGGTTTTTCGTCTTCTCTCAATTCTCCCTCCGCGATCAGATGAACCTGCAGATTACGCAGATAGGACAGCCCGATCTGCGTCTCAAACACCTGCTGGTCCAACGCCGTAACATACAACGTTTTTATCGCCTGCAAATTCTCTTCGTCCAGTTTTTCATTCAGCGCCTTAACCTTGGCAAGCTCTCTCTCAGCCTTTTGTGCCTCTTCTCTGGAGCTGAACTGATATCCTTCTACCAAATAAACCTGATCCCGTTCCATACAATCCTCTCCAAACTATAAAAATATTATGTATAACTCATCCGTCAAAACAAGTTATCATAATCATAGCATGCCTGTCATTTTTTGCAAATAAAATCTCATTTGTCACAAACCTTTCGTCCCTAAACAATGCAAAAGAATCGGCTGCCGCATTCATAAATTTTTGCATGGATCACGGAAACACGCTTTCGCTCTACAAAAACGCAGCGGTACATAAATCCGCAAAATACGCGGATTAAGTACCGGCGTTTTTATAAAGGTTTCCTTTGATCAATACAAAAATTTATAAATGCAGCAGCCGATTCTTAATTTGAATTTACAAAAAACTCATAAATTCTTGCCATATTATTCTATTTTTAAAGCACAATTTGATTACCAGATCACATAGGTAAACCCGTTTTCATTTGCATACTTTTCAATGTTGGAATCCGCCGGTCCGTAAATAACAGGATCGGCAGCACCTATTATTTCCACAACCTCATTACAATCCCCCTTAAAATATATTTCTTCCAGTACAGGGCAGCTAACTACCATAAGATTTTCCAGTTTTTCCAACTGTTCTGACAGAATGGAAACAACCTTTAATTGATCATCCCCCGAAATACAATTATGTTCTATTACCTTTATACCGGTTCCCAACACCAGGATTTCCAAGTTATCAGCATCCGCAAAAGCTCTCTCCGGTATTACTTCAACGGTATCCGCAACATATATTCCTTTCGCCTTTGTCCCGTTATAAGCAAACAGATTTGTATCTATCCCCACTACCATCTTTCCGTCAATGGTTTCTGGCAAAACAATAATATCATCCTCACAGGTACAGTTTAGAACTACGATTCCTTCTTCAGTCTCCCGATAGGTAAAATACTGTTCATCTGTGACAGGTGCATTCATGACATCTTCTAATGTTATTGTTCCCTCACTCTGAAGGACATCTCCTGCTTCCTCTTCTCCGGTCTCCTTCTCCTCTTCTGTTTCTTTTGCCCCTTCTCCTGACTCCATTTGACTTCTTTCCATGCTTTCTGAATTTTCTGCCTTTGCACACCCGAATACAGTTAAGCCAGCCAGCATTGTACATACAACAAACAAAACTTTACTTTTCATAAAACTCCCTCTCATAATTTTTACCTCCGCTATAAAAATCTCTTCATAAAAAAACGTCTCTTTTATGAGACACTTCTCTTTTTCAGAGAAAGTATATCATAAAAGAAACGCTTCCAGGCGGGCATATGATGAACGGTATTCATTCTGCGATAAACGGCTTTTCCCCTACCTCATATGATACTCCATTTTCACTTCCAGTATTCGTTTCACCGATTCATTTAGTCGTTCCTGTGTAATTCTGCCTTCCCCTACCGCGGCAAGCACTCCTTCATACGCTGCGGTAAAATCCGCCGGCATCAACAGCATATCGGCTCCCGCCTCCAGCGCCATGATGCACGCCTCGCCGGAAGTATACTGATCGGAAATCGCTTTCATATTCAAAGCGTCCGTGATAATCAGTCCTTCATATCCCAGCTTTTCCCGCAGGATTTCCGTCGTCATCTGCGGGGACAAAGAAGCCGGGAGCTCGTTTCCCGTCGCATTGGGCGTGGAAATATGCCCCGTCATGATGACGGGCGCCCCTTCCTTAATTCCTTCCATAAAGGGAAGCATATCCTCCGCCGCCAGCTCTTCATAAGTTTTGTCCGTATAAGCATAGCCGTCATGACTGTCTCCCAGGGTCGCGCCGTGCCCCGGAAAATGCTTGAGCACGCCGATCACATGATGGCTTTGCAGCCCTTCCAGGCAGGCGAGCGCCATTTCGCCGACCAACACCGCATCGCTGCCGAAGCTCCTGTCTTTGACGACCTGATTGTCTGGATTGGTCAACACATCCGCATCCGGCGCAAAATCCAGATTAAATCCCAGATCGGATAAATAGGTTCCTATGGCGTCTCCCGCCGCATAGGCGAGATCCGGATCGCCGGAAGCGCCGATATCCCGCATATTTCCTACATTTTCTACACCCATCGCCGGATTTGACGCAACGCGCGCCACGGTACCCCCTTCTTCATCCACGGCAAGAAAAGGAGATATTTTCATCTCAGTATTTGCCGCGGCACGGGTATCCGAAAGCATCGTCTTTGTCTGGTCGTAGGAAGTCATATTGTCCGCAAAATAAATCAGACCTCCCACCGGATACCGCTCCATCGCGCTTTTTGCCGCATCTGTCACGCTTTGGACATTTCCCTCTCCGCTTAACGCCTCGGGCGTCACAAAAAACAACTGCGCCACCTTTTCTTCCGTGGTCATTTCACTGATCATGCGGTCTGCATATTCTTCTATGGGGATCAATTCCAGATTCAGATCCACCGGAGAGGAAATTCCGTCAATTACCGCCTCGTTGGTATACTGCCAGTAACTGAAACCATAGGGCGTCTGCGGAAATTCCTCATAATCCGCGTACCAGATCCGGTATCCGTTGAGTTTTTCCAGCTCCAGCGCATACGCTTCCCATTTCATCGTGGCATAAATGACCGGTTCATATCCGGCGTTTTCTATGGTCCGGCAAAAAGCAAGGGCATTTTGCGTAAACTGTTCTGCCGGTATGCCGTCCGTGCGCGCCTCGTCTTCGATCACATACTCTTCGTCAAAGACCACCGGATAGTCGAGCTCGATCCCGTCGATAAGCTGTAACAGATACTCCGCCTCTTCCACCGCTTCTTCTTCATTGACCGCCTGGGAATAAAAATACACGCCCACGTCGATTCCCGCCGCTTTGGCGCCTTCAATATTCTGCAAATACATATTGTCGGTATTTAAGGTGCCCTCCTGACCGTATCCGCGGTTCCCGACCCGGATAAACGCAAACCCGATTCCCTGCGCCTTTACCTTCTCCCATTCGATCTCTCCCTGAAATTTGGATACATCCACGCCCACCCGGGAGGTATATCCCGGCGCATGGTAGGATTTAAAGAAGCCGTCGGAACGAAGATACTCCATGTCATAGCTGTGAAGCGCCGCCTCTTCGTTTAGGGCAACCTCATAGACCTGACCGTATACATCTTTGAAGGAAAACATCTGCACAGACGTATCCTCCTGCAATTGCGTCGATACTTCTTTCGATATTGTCTCCTGCTCCGCTTCATTCCGGCTGATACCCGCAGCCGACACGCTTTCACCTGCCGCCGTTTCCAGTTCCGTATTTTTCTGCCTGCCGCACGCTGTCAAAAGCATGGTTATCATAACCGAAACCAACACCGCCCGGACCGTGCGAACTCCATATCCGTTCTTTTTCATTGTGTTCCTCTTTTATTTTACTATAACTGGTCATACATATACAGATACGCGCTGATCATATAAGCGGCAAACTCCCATACGCCTCTTAAAATCAGCGCCGTCATCAAAACCCATAGGATGACCGTCAAAATCCTGATAAACTTCATCAGTTTTTCGCAGTTTTCGGAAATGACCGCAATCCCGGGGGTATAATCCACATTGTCATACCGCGCATAAATCTCCCGTTCCGTCAGGGAAAGCCTGCCTTCGGCATACTCTTCCCTGAAACGCTCAAGATCCTCCGACAGCAGATTGTAACGATTCAGTAAGGTCTGACATTCCGCGATTTCCGACCGCTGGGTCGGGATTTCACATTTTTCCGCCAGCCATTTGCCCAGCTTATTTTCCTTATTGATCGCCCACATTAAAATACATTTGACAACCTTATAAATACAGACCGGCATCACAAACAAAACCGCCGCCACCGAGGCGAACAGCAAAAGCACGCCGGGCAGCACTAAAATCGATCTGCTGTTTGCCATCAGAACAGACAAAAACAGGCACACTAAGATCACGATCATCAAACCGCCCCATGCCTTTCCTTCCCTGTTTTCCTCTATTCTGCGCTTATAAGCGTCCCTTAACTGACTCTTTACCTGGTATTTTGCAAAAGTCAGCCTCTCTTCATAGCTGTGCAGCTTATAATCAAATTCCGAGCGGTATTCATATCCAGCGCTCATTGAATCCCCCCCACAAAACAAAGGACTGTCATATGATCCGTATTCGTTTCCGATCATACAACAGTCCCTGTCAATACCCTTGATTAACGTTCCTCTCCATAGAAAAATAAGGCAACGACTCCGGGACCCGTATGTGCGCCAATCGTCGGTCCTACATAATGGATCAAAAAGTCCGTAATACCGAAACGCCTTTTAACCTCATCGGCTACAAACTGCGCGTCCTCCGGGCAGTCGCCGTGACTGATAAAAATTGTCTTGTTGTCCGCAAGATGGTCCCCCATCTTTTTTTCCATCATATCCACAAGCGCCAGCAGGGACTTCCTTCTGCCCCGCACCTTATCCACATTGATCAGATGTCCTTCGTCGTCCACATGCAGAAGGGGTTTGATATTGGCAAGAGTGCCGATTACCGCCGTCGCCTTGCTGACTCTTCCGCCTCTGTGAAGGTGATTTAAATCGTCCACCGTAAATACGTGTGCAAACTGATTATAATGCTGTTCCATAAAATCAGCCGTTTCATCCACGCTTTTTCCTTCGTTCCGCATTCTGCGCGCCCAATCTACCATCAGCCCCTGTCCCAAGGACGCCGCTTTGGTATCTACGACGCGGATCTTTTTGCCGGGATGTTCTTCGCAAATCTCTTTCGCCGCCACCGCAATACTGTTGTAGGTGCCGCTTAAGCCCGAAGAAAACGCAAGGCATAATATTTCATCCTGTCCGGCAATCAGCCGTTCAAAATAACTCTTCGCATCCTCCATATTGACCTGGGACGTCGTGGGCATGGCGCCCGCCCTCATCTTGTCGTAAAATACATGATCGTCCATGGGATGCTCCCAGTTGTAGGTTGCTCCGTCAATGATATAAGCCAAAGACAGCACGTCTATATCATGTTCCTCCAGATACGCTCTCGGCAAATCCGATGCGGTATCCGTAACTAATTTAAATTTGTCCATCTGACTACTCCTTCTTTCCGTATGGGAGTATTGTAACACGCTTTTTGGCACTTTTCAATTCTTACTGCCTGGATTCCGGCAGACGTTTTCTCAAAAAACGTTTGGACAACTGTTTAAGATTGAACGGCAGAATCGGATAAATATAGCTTTGTCCTGAAATGGTTTTATTAAATACAATGGACAAAATCAAAATCGCTATGCCGGCGATATAACCGTACAGCCCGAAAAGCGCCGTCAGAATCAGATTGATCATTCTCATAAACTTTAACGCATAGGACAGTTCATAGCTTGCCTGGGTATAATTGGCGATGGCGACAAACGCCATATACAGCATGACTTCACTGTTGAACCACCCGCTGTTTACCGAAAACTCCCCAAGCACCAGTGCAGCCATCACACTGAGGGGCGTGCTCAGCATATTGGGGGTATTTACCGCCGCAAGCCGCAAACCGTCTATGGCTAGCTCCAGAATCAAAAACTGCCAGATTAACGGAATGTTGACGGGCTCTTTTACCATAATAAATTCAAAGCCGTGGGGAATATACCCCGGCTCCTGCATCAGCAAAAGAAACGTGGGCGTCATGATATAGGTTAAAATCGCGATCAAAAACCGGGAAAGACGCAGATACGTCCCCGTAACCGGCGGGAAATAGTAATCGTCGGCTTCTTCCACCACGTCAAAGATACTGGTGGGCATAATCATCGCCGAAGGAGAATTATCCACAAGAATGATAATATTGCCCTCCAGCACCTGCGCCGCCGCTGTATCCGGACGCTCGGTAAACTTGAACTTCGGGAAAGGATTCCACCATGCGTCTTTATACAGGCACTCCGCCAGACTTTCCTGATTCATCGTCAGGGCGTCCACCTTAATGCTTCTGATCCTGCTTTTGATCTTTTCCAGAAAATCATGATCCACCCGGGAATCCATATAGCAGATGACAATATCGGTTTTGGAGCTTTTTCCTGCGTTCATCATTTCCATCCGTAAGTCCGCGGAACGGATTCTGCGCCGGATTAACGCGGTATTAAACACGACCGTCTCCACGAAACCGTCTTTGGACCCCCGCAGCACCTTATCCTTTTCCGGCTCGGAAACGCTTCTGGACGGATAGGTCCTTGAATCGATCAGGATACATTTGTCATATCCGTCGATAAACAGCGCGAACACGCCGGATAAAATAAAATAAATAATCTGTTTCCAGTCGTCCTGTAAGTCCACTTCCACACAGGGCATACACTGTTTGGACATTTCGTGGGCATTGTCCGGCATATCCTTGGGCGATATGGAAATAAAGTATTGCAACAGCTTCTGCATCATTTCGTCTTTGCAGAAACCGTCCACAAAATACATGCAGGCTCGCCTGCCGCCGATCTCTATGACCCGGTATACCACGTCGAAATTGGCGTCCACCGCCAGCTTTTCGTTAAGATACGCCATATTCTCGTCCAGCCCGGTCTTCATACGGCTTTCATAAAAGGTTACGGATTTGTTTCTATCTGATTTTCTCAAAATATAAAGACTCCTTTAACAAAACTCTTATCATTAGTTTTGCAAAAAGGAGTCTGATTATTCCATCACAGGAAGATTTTTTCAATTTTTACCGGTGCTGCCGATTCCGCCCCGGTTCTGTCCTTCCAGCTTTTCCACTTCCACAAATTCCACAACGGGCTGGTGCTTCTCTATCCGGAACTGGCAGATCCTGTCGTTGACCTCGATTACCGTGTCCCGCAGGGCATAAGCCGGCATATAGAACCAGTCTTCGGGACCGCAGTAGCTTTCATCTACAATGCCGCAATGATTGGTCTGAATGATGCCGAAGTTTTTAAAAGTAGAGCTTCTCGGCACGATATGCGCCTCATAGCCTTCGGGCAGCTTCATCGCCACGCCCAGATTGATCAGGCGAAATTCTCCCGCCTTCATCTCCACATGCTCGCTGCTGCGAAGATCGATCCAGTCGGATTTTTTGTCGATATATTTCAGTCTCTCTATTTCATCGTTGATATATTGGATTTCTATGGTTTCCTTCATGATACTTTCTCCTTTTGTCCGCTTCCATCCTTTTTTACGCCGCGCACGGGCGAAACGCTATTCGTAATCCCCGCAATGGAGCACCGGCACCGTCGGGTCCATCCGCGCCAGGGTTTTTTGCACGTCGATAACTCTCTGGTTGCTGCTGCCCTTCCACAACAGCTTCGGGTCTTTCTGCTCCGCCACAAACTCTCCGTCCACCAGCACGTCCACATATTTTAACAGCGGATAGTGAAGAATATTTTCCCAGACGTCGCCGGTATAAAGCCAGATCGTCTTTTGAGAGTAGCTTTCCTTGATCTCTTCCATGAGATTTCTAACGTCCAGCCTGTTTGCCGCATGGAGCGGATCTCCGCCGGAAAAGGTAATTCCCGAAATATAGGGCTTATCCAATTGCTCAAAAATCTCCGCCTTCGCCGCGTCGTCAAACAACAGTCCGCCGTTGGGATCCCAGGTAAGCGGATTATGGCAATCTTTACAGCAGTGGCTGCAGCCCGCCACCCACAATACGACCCGCAGGCCGTCGCCGTTTAACATATCATCCTTTGTTATATTATGATACCTCATATGAAATCCCCCTACATGGACTTTCTTTCAGCGATTTCCGCCATTTTCGCATCGCTGAGCCTTGTATCGCCGTGAACTCTCGAATAAGCAAGATATCCGTTCATACGGTCGATCTTCGTCAGATTCCTGCTGCCGCAGACAGGGCAGACATCCATTTCCAGCTCCTGGTGCCCGCAGTCGTCGCAATAGGCAAGGGATAAGTTGACGCCTTCGTAAAAGCCCATATCCATCGCCCTGCGGATCAGCGTCTTAATCGCGTCCAGATTGTAGTCGATGGGATATTTCACATACTGGATTTTGCCGCCGTTTGCCATTTCCCAGAAACGGTATTCCAGATCCTGTTTTTCAATCGGCGTAATATCCTCGGAAACATGGCAATGGAAACTGTTGCTCACATATTCTTTATCGGAAACGCCTTCAATAATGCCGTATTTAGCCCGGAACTGTTTTACCTGCAAACCGCACAGATTCTCGGCGGGCGTGCCGTAAATCGCGTACAGATTGCCGTCCTCTTCTTTAAATTCGTTGATTTTGGCGTTGATATGCTCCAATACCTCCAGGGCAAACGCGCCGTCCTCCACCAGGGATTTGCCGTTATATAACTCCTGCAGCTCGTTAAACGCCGTAATGCCGAAGGAAGCCGTCGCCGTTTTCAAAATCGGCTTGATCTTATCGTGAAGCTGCAGATGCCCGCCAAGGAAACCGCCCTCGCAATAGGCAAGGGGATTGGTGGAAGCCCGCATCTCTCCCAGATAAGCATAGGTTCTGATATGCAGCTGCCTGATCAGGTTCAGATAATAGTCGAGCACTTCGTAAAAATCTTTATTTTCCTGCCTGGATTTGGCAAGGATCATCGGCAGATGCAGAGAAACCGCGCCGATATTAAATCTTCCTACAAACACCGGCGTATCGTTTTCATCCGCCGGGTGCATACCGCCCCTCTCATACCAGGGAGACAGGAACGCGCGGCACCCCATAGGGGAAATAACCTTGCCGTACTGCTTGTACATGCTGGCAATATAGCCTTTTCCCGTCAGGCTCAGCCAATCGGGGTACATCGTCTTGGAAGAACACTTTACCCCCGCTTCAAATACGTCTTCCAGCTCCTTTCCGGGTCCGTGGAGATTTTCATCATACAAAAATACGATCTTCGGGAACAGAACCGGCTTCTTGCATTCCTTTTTGCCCTGTCCCTTTCTGCGGACGTTTAACATCGTAATCGTCGCAAGCTTCGCAAATCTTCCCGTACCGATCCCTGCCGTTACGGTAATAAAAGGATAATCTCCCCTGCTGCTTGCCACCGTATTGAATTTATATTCCCAGCCCTGGAAGCCCTGCTCAAATTCCTTGCTCACATCTGCAAGCGCCTCCGCCTTTGCGCTTTCTTCGTCAACGCCGAGACGCAGATACTTTTTAATATTTCTCTGATAGGACTTCTCCGCATAGGGCTCCAGAATCTTATCCACCTCGGGAACCGTAAAGCCGCCGTACTGCTGGCTTGCCGCCGATAATACGATATCGCCGATAACATCGAAGGCAACGTCTAAAGTTTTCGGTTCGTTATACCAGATGTTTCCCATTTCAAAGCCGCCCGTTAAAACGCTTGCCACGTCAAACAGACAGCAATTCATCGTATCCCTTCTTGCGGACATATCGTGCACATAGATATAACCGTCCCTGCACGCCTGAATTTCCTCGGTGGTCATAAAGAATTTCTGGTAAAGCTCCTTATTGAACTGATTGAAGATCAGGCTCCTCTTAGTGGAAACAAGGGCGCTGTCCGTATTGGCGTTCTCCTTGTCCCCGATATACATAATGGACTGGCTCTTTTTGTATACGTCGTCCATCATGCGGACAAAATCCTGTTTGTAGTTACGATAATCGCGATAGCTCTTTGCAACAATGGGTTTAACCTGCTCCAAAGCGCTCTCTACAATATTGTGCATAATCGGAATGGGAATTTCTTCCTGTCCCAGCTCGTCTACCTTATCTACAACATATTGACAAATATGATCTTTCTCTTCTTCCGTAAATTTGGTTAAAGCACGGTACGCGCTCTTCCCTACAGCATTGATGACCTTCTGTACATTAAAATCTTCTTTGCTGCCGTCTTTTTTAATTACTTTTACCGGGATTTTCGTCTGAAATTCCTTGCCGTAATCCCTCTGTTCCTCCTGCTTTTGTGCTGTATCGGACATAAAAACATCCTCCCTCTCTTACCTGTTCCCAAAATACTGCTCCAACAAAATGTGCCAACATTATGTAAACATGCACAAGATGTTGTGGTGTAGTTTCAAGTATAACTAAAGAATTTGGGACTGTCAACAAAAGGTTATCTTACAATTTTCACATAAAAAGAGCGGCGATTTTGTGAAAAATCACCACTCCCCGATTGACTGTTTTGATTGAACCGGACGGATCGCATCCGGATCATTTTAAGATACCGCTGTTTTCCACTGCTTTTACGGCTTCCCGTATGGTTTCGGACGGCAGGACCAGAGCGAAACGCACGTGTCCCTTTCCTAAGGTGCCAAAGCTGCTTCCCGGCGTACAGAGCACGCCCGTCTTTTCAAACAATTCTTTGACAAACGTCACATCATCGTCAAATCCTTCCGGAATCTTTGCCCACGCAAACATGGTGCCCTCGCTTCGTTCAAACTTCCATCCCGCCTTGGTAAACCCGTCGCAGAGGGCGTTTCTTCTCTCTTCATATTTCACGCATTGCTCTTTGACGCAATCGTCAGATCCGGTCAATGCGGCTACCGCGCCAAGCTGTACCGGAAGAAACGTCCCGTAATCGATCTGGCTCCTCATCCTTTTGAAGGTTTGCACAATTTCCCGGTTGCCCACCAGAAAGCTGACTCTCGCTCCCGTATAGTTGTAGGATTTGGAAAGGGAATAAAATTCCACGCCTACCTCCTTCGCTCCTTCATAGGATAAGAAGGAACGTCCGACCTTTCCGTCATAGACAATATCCGAATAGGCGTTGTCATGAATGACAATTACGTCATATTTTTTTGCCCAGGCGATCAATTCTTCATAAAAGGAGACCGGCGCGCACTTGCAGACCGGATTGAGCGGATAGGACACCACGATGCACTTCGCCGCCCTTGCCGTCTCTTCCCCAATATCCGAAAGGTTCGGCAGATATCCGTTTTCTTCTATCAGATCATAGGTTTTTATCTTTGCCCCGGCTAAGGAGGGACCGAAGGTAAAAACCGGATACCCGGGATTGGGCACAAGGACAAGGTCCCCGGGATTGCAGAGCGCCAAACAGATATGGGCGATTCCCTCCTGAGACCCATATACGGAAGTAATCTCATCATGCCGCAAAGTTACGCCGTACCTTTTTGCATACCGGTCCTCAACCGCCTGTACAAGCTGCGGCAGATCCCCCAGCGAATATTTGTAGTTTTCGGGATCGGAAGCCGCCCTGACAACCGCCTCTATGATATGCGGCGCGGGCTGAAAATCCGGCGTTCCCACGGAGAAATTGTAAACCTTCTCTCCCGCTTCTTCCTTTTTTAATCTCATTTCATTTAATACCTGAAAGATTCCTTCTTCGTAGTCTTTCATTCTATCTGCAAATTTCATGTCTCTATGCCTCGTTTCTTTTATCCTTAACAGCTTTTTTGCCGTTCATCACACCGGACTGTCCTACTTCCACGCTTCCAGCACATCCGCAAGATAGTCCCTCGCCCGCGCCGCCGCCTCTTCGGGCGCGGTAATTTTTACCTTTCCCTTCAGTCCGGCAAGCCAGCCGAAGAAGGCGGGACTGACGACAAGGTCTGTCCGCACCTGCAGCTTTCCGTCCTGCAGCCGCCGCATGGCAACTTCCTTACCGAACCGGTCAATCATGACGCCCGCCATGGTCTCGTCGCACTGCATGGTAACGGTCATTTCCGTCCCGCCGAACATCTGAAAGCTTTTCTTGGTATATTCACCGGGAGAAAACGCCTGATAATCCGCTTCTCCCATACGCTCTTTTTCTTCTATTTGAAGATCGGTCATTTTATCCACACGGTAATGTTTGATCATCCGGTCTTCCTCCTCATAGGCGACCAGATAATAATTCGCGTCGTTCCATACGAGCAGATACGGGCTTACCGCATACCGCTTTCCGCCCTTTTTAAAGCGCATCTTCTTATCCGCATCCCATTCATAATAGCGAAAGGATATCTGCTTATCCTTCTGGATCGCTTCATGGATTCCGTCCACCACATAATAGATACCCTCGTTTTCCGCCTTTAAACGGTCCGACACATAGACCTGGCGGCGGAGTTTATTTCCGTCGTATTTGCTGCAAAGCTTTTCCAGCTTCCCGATCAGTTCCCTGGATTTCTTTTCCGTAATAAACCGGGAGGACTGCACCGCGTCTACCAACAGCTTTAATTCCGGCAGTTCAAACTCCCTGGACGCCATATAATAACCGTAATGCTCCTTATTCTTACTGTTGAGAATATCATAGCCCATGGCATTCAGCGCCTCGATATCGCTGTAAATGCTTTTTCTTTCGGCGCTTACCTGATAGTCCGCCAGCTTATCGATAATCTGCTGCGTCGTCAGGGCATGGGTTTCATCGGTATATTCCGATAAAATTTTTAACAGATACAATTGCTTCAGTTTTTGGTTTGAGGACTTTGCCATAAGATCTGTTCCACCTCCCACAGATTGCCGATCACGTAATCCGCTTTTACCTCTCCTGCAGCGAAATTCCTTTTTACTTCCTTCGCCCCTCTTTGATAATAACAACTGTCGATCCCAAACAGATTGCCGCCTTTGATATCGCTGGTCAGTGAATCCCCCACGATCAGAATACGGCTTTTATCCGGCGCCTTTCCCTTTTTCTTAGCAATCTGTTCCATGCAGCCTTCAAAAAACAGGGGGCTGGGCTTTTCATAGCCGATACATTCGGAAATGAAAATATCGTCCACAAGCCCCTCGATACCCGACAGTCCCAGCTTTCTTCTCTGGGTGTCCTCTACGCCGTTGGTCACCACGTATTGGTCAAAATCCCGGCGCAGCCCGGCAAGAAGCTCCTTTGCATGATCCTGAAAGTAAAACACGCTTCCCAGCTTAAACTGGTATCTTTTTTGAAATTCCTTCACGTCCGTATCCGTCACATGAAGATAGTCAAACAGCTCTTCAAATCTATGTACCAGCACCCAGGACTTTTCCACCTCGCCCCGTTCCAGCATTTTCCAGCACTTGTCGTTAATCGCCGAATAAGTCGCTACGATTTCGTCGCTGACCGGCAGCCCGAAATGCCGTAAACAGTCCGTCAGCGCAAAACGTTCGGATTCCAAAAAATTCAACAGCGTACCGTCCACATCCCAAAGGATCACGTCGTACCTTTTTTCCATTGCTTTTCCCTCATATCCATATGAAATAAGGGGCTGCCCCATTCATAAATATTCGTATGGATCAAAGAAACAGTCTTTTGCAAAGGTTTCCTTTGATCCGCACAAATTTCTATCAATGTGACAGCCTCTTTTACGTTTTATTTCATTTTATCATATTTTATTCGGCTGACGCCGCTTCCGCTGTCTCCGACTCATCGGCATGCGCCGCTTCTTCGGCTTCCTTTGCATTGGATTTTTTACGCATGGTAATACCGATAAACATTGCAATCCCCGCAACGACTACAACGATCAAAAACAACAAAATATAGGATAAAAAAGAATTGAGAAATAAGATCAGATTATTCATTTCAAAGTTTCCTTTCTGTTTTCGTCCCTCATGGGTCAATCATACACCGCAATCGGACAATCGTCAAGTAAGTTTGCTCCGTCCGCCGCGCCGGTGGCAAGCTTGTCGCAGCGCTCGTTTTCGGGATGTCCGGCATGTCCTTTTACCCAGTGAAACCGTACCTGGTGCTGCTTTTTCGCCTCCAACAGCCGCTTCCACAAATCGATGTTTTTTACCGGCTTTTTCTGGCTGTTTTTCCAGCCGTTTTTCAGCCAGGAATCCACCCAGTTTTTTTCAAAGGCGTCTATGACATATTTGGAATCCGAATACAGATCCACCTGACAGGGTCTGTTCAGCGCCTCCAGTCCCACAATCACAGCCATCAGCTCCATACGGTTGTTGGTCGTCTTTTTATAACCGGCGGACAGCTCCCTTTCATGAAGCGTCCCCGTGCTGTCCACATATTGTAAAATCGTTCCGTATCCGCCCGGTCCGTCCGGGTTGCCTCTTGCGGAACCGTCCGTATAAATCGTTACTTTCACGCAAAACCTCCTGCCAGTTTCTCCGCTCTGTCCACCAGTTCTTTATCAAATCCGAAAGCGGCAAGGAGCCTGATGGCGTTTCTGCCCGTGGCGCTCCCTTCCGTCAGCCGGTACGGGAAACTGATCTTTCTTCCCTCCACCATTTCCTCAAAATGATAGTTGTCCATCTGTTCCTTTAAAAGAGACGTCAGTTCCAGATCATGAGTCGCTGCAAAGCACATAACGCCCTGTTTCGACAACGCCTTTAAAAGCTCCGTGCTCGCCCCGATCCGCTCCGCCGTATTGGTTCCCCGCAGCACCTCGTCAATGGTGCACAATACCGGAATTTCTCCTTCTTTTGCCGCGTCAAAAATCCGCTTCATGGACTTGATCTCTACAATAAAATAGCTCTCCCCCTGCTGCAGACTGTCCCGCAGCGCCATGGACGAATAAATCCGGTAGAAATTTCCTCTGTATGACTTGGCGCATACCGTATGAATCGTCTGCGCTAACAGAGCGTTTAGCGCAACCGCCTTTAAAAACGTAGATTTTCCCGATGCGTTGGAACCCGTCAGCAACATGCCCCGATGCTGGCAGAAAGAATTTTTGACCGGATGCTCAATCAGGGGATGGAATAAATCCTCCGCCTCCAGGACCACGCCTTCCCCCGCCTTACGGGGGACAAATTCCGGCTTTGCATATTCCGAAAACGCGGCTCTGGCATAGGCAACGCTGACGCAGCTTTCAATCTCTCCCATGCCTTGCAGGAGCTTGACCAGGGTCTGCTTTTTTTCCTTTACCACATGCAGCATGGAATATAATTTGATCAGATCCAAATGAAAGATCATTTTTAAATAGGTCAGAATGATCTTTGTAAAATCCATGGGATTAGACCCTGCGTCATCGTCCAGAGCCAGAAAAGACCATCTTTTGAACGAGGCAAACGCCGTTCTTTCCGTCTTGATTTCCGCTATTTCCTTTTCAAACTCTTGCAAAAACTCCCCGGATAATTGCTGCATCTTTTTGGTGCTGTCAAGGATTCGCACAAAATAAGAAAACGTCAGCAAATAGGGCTCGACCTTTCTCTTTTGCTGCATATAAATCCCTGCATGATAAAACATCAGCGCCCCAAAGGGCAGGAAAAAATACCCGTTTACGGCAATGCCAAGCGCCAGACATCCGATCATCAGTACATCTCTGATAATCGTCAGCACACAGTTTTTTTCGGGCAGCGCACCCAGATAATCCAGATAGTCGTATACGGAATATTTTCCCGTCCTGCCCACCTCGGTCATAAACATCAGATAATCCAGCCTGTCCTTTTCGCTGTTTTGAAAAAAACGGATGTGGTTCTCTCTTGCCGCCAACAGATTTTCGTCAAATACCGGCGTCCTGAGCCACCGGTACAAGGCTTCCTCTCCCGCCGCGGAACGGGTAAAGTCTATGGACTGAAATACCTGGTCCATATCCAGGTCGTTCCATGTAATATCATCGATCACAAACTTGTTTTCTTCCCTGCCGACGGCGGATACAATGCTTTCCATTCTGCCGTCCGCATATTTTTTATCCGAATAGGAGCCGTATTGCTCCTGTATCCGTCTCCGCAGAAATTGTTTGGATTTTTTCTCTTCCATTTTGCCGGTCAGCATAAAAAACAACAAAAGCAAAACAACGACCGCCAGCAATGCAGCATATTCCATCCGTCAGCCCTCCAATTTCAGTCTTCTGGAAATCTCGTTGCACTTTTCATAAATCGCTTCCGGCTCCGTTCCGATATGGAAATTGCCGTTTTCATATAAAATTTTACCGTTGATCATCGTCAGCTTTACATTCTGTTTGCTGCCTGCATAAACAATGTTTTTCGGAATATTATGCAAAGGCTGCATATTGGGCTGATGCAGATCGATCATGATCAGATCCGCCTTGCTGCCCGCGCTTAAGGTCTCACAGTCCTTCCATCCCATCGCCTTCGCGCCGTTTACGGTCGCCATTTTCAATACTTCCAAAGCGTCCGTGCTGGAAGCGTCCTGATCGCGGTATTTGGCAAGCCCTGTTACGAGAAACATTTCCCTAAACATATCCAGGCAGTTATTGCTCGCCGGTCCGTCCGTACCGATCGCCACGGGAATCCCTTCCCGCAAATAGCGGGAAATCGGCGCAATGCCGCTTGCCAGTTTTAAATTGGAAGCGGGATTGGTCACGGCAATCAAGTCTCTCTTTTTAAATACTTCAAAGTCGTCGTCACACATATGGACGCAATGATAACCGCCGCCGCCATAATCATAAATTCCCAACTGATCAAACAAAACCGTGGGCGTCACGCCATAGCGTTCCCTGCATTCCGCCACCTCCAGCGCAGTCTCCGCATTGTGGGTAAAGACGGGCGCCTGATATTTATGCGCCATTGCCGCAATCTCCTGCAGCAATTCCTTAGAACAGGTGTATTCCGCATGAAAGCCCAGCATAAAAGAGGACAATTCATTTTGTCCATTGAGGTTTAAATAGCGGTTTTCCAATTCTTCCAGGCTGGGACCGAATTTGTTGATCCCGCTGACCTGGGCGTTTCTCATACCGCACTCGGTAAACGCCTCCTGAATCGCCTTAGGGTCCAGATACATTTCCATTACGCCGGTAATTCCGCTGGTCAGATATTCCAGCACGGCTAACTTGGTCAGATGGTAAATATCTTCGTATTGCAGCTTTGCCTCCACCGGGAATACCTGTTTATTCAGCCAATCCTGTAAAGGCATATCGTCCGCATAGGAACGAAGCAAAGTCATCGCCGAATGGGTGTGGGCGTCCTTAAAGCCCGGCATCAGCAGATTTCCCTTACAGTCAATCTCTTCATCCCAGATCACGGGCTGATTGCCGTTTGCTTCATAGACTTTTTCCTTATCGCTGCCGTCCCCCACATAAAGGATCGTATTGCCGCCGACCCACAATTCCCCTTCCAGAATGCGGACGGGCTCTTCCATCGTTAATATTTTTGCATTGTAAAATCTTGTGTTCATTTTGCTTCCTTCTTTAATTTTTCCTCTTTTTTATGCTGCTATCCTTTTAAGTATCCTCTATTTCAGATGATCCGGACCGAAGGACTCCGGTAACAGTTCCTCCAGCGTCATTTCCTTGTAGTCATCCACGTTTTTGCAGACCAGCACCATCATCTTTTCCGGGTCGGAAAATTCTCTCAACACCTGCCTGCAAATACCGCACGGATACGCATAATCCGTCTCATGCGCCGCAACCGTTTTTTTCCCGCCGGCTATGGCGATCGCTACAAATTTACGGCGTCCCTCGCTGACCGCTTTAAAAACCGCCGTGCGTTCGGCGCAATTACTCGCCCCGTAAGAAGCGTTCTCCACATTGCACCCTGTATAAATGCTGCCGTCGTCACAAAGAAGCGCAGCACCCACGAAATATCCCGAATAGGGCGCATATGCGTTGTTCCTTGCTTCTATAGCCATGGAAATCAGTTTTTTCTTCTGTCCGGAATCTGTCATACGCTTTTATATCCTTTCCGCTTCCGATATCTTTTCTTATCCCGCTGCGGTTCAGTCCGCCTGCCATGCTAATTGATACCATTCCCGATATCCTTTATATATGGTAACAACATCTTTCGTCTCAATATCCGCCACACGGTAATAACAATACTCTTCATCCGTGCTAAATCCACCGTATACCTGGATTTCCTGATAAAGGAGATACCGCTCGTCCGGCGAAAAAACAATCTGTCCCACATAGTAGTCCACAGGAAAATATGTTATCTCCAACCCCAGTGAATCACAAAGAACAATTCGGTGTTCTCCAAGATCATAATAAGCAATAAATTGTCCGGATGGAGCCGTGGTATATATGGTTTCCTCTTTCATTTCCGAAATTTCCCGGTTTTCCATCCTTTCCAAGCCCCAGAAACATCTGTGATACAATAATCCCTGCCAGTCCTTAAAAACAATTTGATTGACACCGTCTATCTTTCGGTAACTCCGGGACAAATCCACTTTTAAAAATAAAACAGAAAACAAAAATACCATAGCCGCTGCAATGACCAGCCCCGCCAAAACAAAGAGCAGGATCAGTCTTTGTTTCTTTTTCTTCATCCTGCGTCCCCCTTTTTTCCGCCCGGACTAAATTAAAATTTTTTCACAGCCTCCGTCAACAGCTTTTTAAACTTCGGAGCCGCTTCGTTTGCCGCCTGCTGTACCTCTTCATGGGTTAAGGGCGTCGGAGATATCCCTGCCGCCAGATTGCAGACGCAGGATACGCCGCAGATTCTCATGCCGCAATGGTTTGCCGCAATGGCTTCCACAACGGTAGACATTCCCACCGCATCGGCTCCCAGCGCCGCAGCCATTCTAATCTCCGCCGGGGATTCAAAGGAGGGTCCCGTAAACTGGATATACACGCCTTCGTTTAAAGGAATATCGTTTTCCTTTGCCGTTTCCCTTAAAATTGCCTGCAGCCCTTCGTCATATACATGGCTCATATCCGGGAATCTGGTCCCGAACTCTTCGATATTCGGTCCGATCAGCGGATTGGGCACAAAGGTGGAAATATGATCGGTCAGCATCATAAAAGATCCCGCCTTGAAATTTTTGTTGATTCCGCCGGAAGCATTGGTCAGAAACAGAATTTCCGCTCCCATCATCTTCATCAGTCTCACAGGCAGTACTACATCCGATATATCGTACCCTTCATAATAATGAACTCTTCCCTTCATGCAGACGACCGGAACCTGTCCCACATATCCGAAAATAAATTTTCCCGCATGTCCCGGCACGGTAGATACCGGGAAACCTTTGATATCCTTATAATCAATCTCGGCAGCCACCTCAATGTCGTCGGCGTAATCCCCGAGACCGGAACCTAACACAATTGCAATTCTCGGTACAAAATCCGTGACCTTTCTGACGCTTTTTAAACAGTCTTCCACTTTATCATATATTTTACCCATACAATAAAACACCCCTTTTTTGTGATATAGTTTAGCATACCATAAAAAAGGGGGGATTTGAAGTATTAAATAATGATGCAGACCATGCCTCCGTTGGTATCGTTGACAATCTTCTGCATGGAATCCTGCAATTTAATCTGGCTCTCGTCTCCGATCATGGACAACTTGCTCTGAATGCCGTCCTCCACCAACTGTTCGATGCTTTTTCCGAAGATATTGGTTTCCCAGATGCTGCCTTCCTCATTATCGGCGGCTTCGATATACCGGATCAGATCTTCCGCCTGCTCTTTCGTACCTACGATAGGCGCGATTTCCGTCTCGATATTGGCGCGGATCAAATGTACCGAAGGGCTCTCCGCCTTTATCTTCACGCCGAATTTATTGCCGTGCTTAATAACCTCCGGTTTGCCTAAGGTAATTTCATCCCGGTTCGGTTTCATAACGCCGTATCCCTTCTGCCTTACCATGGTAATCGCCGGCAGCACGCTTTCGTATTCCCTTGCTACAGAGGACAACTTCCGCAGCTTATGGAAAAACTGATAGTCCGAGGTAATTTCCTCTCCCAGCAGATCGCTTAAAAGCTCATAATAGCATTCATCCGCAATGGTCAGGTCGATCCGCACGGAGCCGTCAGCCATATTGACCGAATCGGTCTTCATCTTTTTGATATATTTGCTCTCCAGGCTAACCGGGTGCTCCATCAGATCCTTCATGCAGCTGTACTGCCCCATCTGCTCCTTTAACTGCGCCGTCAGTTCCTGCTTTAAGGGATGGCTTGACGGAAGCATTTCCACAAAGCCCTGCATGTAAAACTCGATTCTTGAAATGGGAAATTCCAATAAAATTTCCGAAAGAAGCGTCTCCATATCCTCTTTCTTTAATTGCGCCAAATTCATCGGTATTGCCGTAACGCCGAATTTTTCACGGATGCCGTCCGCTAACTGTTTTGCTTCTTTGGATTGGGGCTTTTCCGTATTGACCAGCACCACAAACGGTTTCTTCAACTGTTTGCATTCCTGTATCGTCCTCTCCGTCGCCGGTATGTAATTTTCCGCGGGAATATCCGTAAAGCTGCCGTCCGTGGTAATGACAATTCCAATGGTGGAATGATCATAAATGACTTTTCTCGTTCCCACCTCCGCCGCCTGGGTAAAAGGAATTTCCTCTTCAAACCAGGGAGTTTTTACCATTCGTTCGGCATCATTCTCCATATGACCGCTGGCGCCTTCTACCATATATCCCACACAGTCAATGAGCCGTACTTTGACTTCCATATCGTTTCCAAGGGAAATCTTTGCCGCTTCCTTGGGAACAAATTTGGGCTCTGTGGTGGTAATGGTTTTCCCCGCCGCGCTTTGGGGCAGTTCATCCACCACCAGTTTTTTTGTATAATCGTCCGCCATATTCGGCACGACACATACGTCCATAAAACGCTTGATAAACGTGGATTTGCCGCTTCTGACAGGACCTACGACACCTAAATAGAGTTCTCCGCCCGTTCTCATACTGATGTCTTTGTATAATTGAAAATTGTCCATAAAAAACCCCCTTGTATATACTGGTAAAATATATGCAAAGGGATTTTTAATCATTCCAATTTGTTTACTTTTTACGCATCAGCTCCGCCATTGCTTCATTTAAGCCGTCTACGGACAACAGATACATGGGCAGCAGCTTCTGGATCGCTGTTTCCGCCTCTCTCCAGGGCGCGGGTCTGGGCGACATTTTAGGGTTCATCCAGACAATCTTCTTGTAATGTTTTTTTACGAGATTTAACCAGTCCCACCCCGACAATCCGCCGTTGGGACCTCTGTAATTACCGGTCTCCGAATATAATTCCTCGGGAGCCATCGCCGCATCTCCCACTATGATGACCTTATAATCGCTGTCCAGATTGCGGAACATCCATTCCGTATCCACCCAGTCCCCGTTCTCACACTCGGGCGTCTTGTAGAGTTTGGAATAAATGCAGTTATGAAAATAGTAGCATTTCACATCTTTAAAATGATTGGATTTGTTGACCGCCTGAAACAAGCGGTTCATCAAAGAGGTATACGGGATCATGGTACCTCCGGAATCCATAAGCAGCAAAAGCTTTACCGCATTTTTGCGGGGCTTTTCCATAACAATCTCCAAAAGCCCGCCGTTATTGCAGGTCTTGTCAATGGTCCCGTCCAAATCCAGCTCCGTCTTGGGAATATCCAGTCTGGAGGAATATTGCCGCAGCTTGCGGAACGCAGTCTGAAACTGTCTGTTATCCAGAATCCTGTCGTTGCGGAAATCCCGGTACTTCCTCGCGCCGACCACTTCAAAGGCGCTTTGGTTGCCCGGCGCGCCGCCTACGCGGATACCGCCTACAAAATTGCCGCTGTTACCGAAGGCTGTCTTACCCATCGTTCCGATCCAGAAGTTGCCGCCGTTATGCTCGCTGTCCTGATCCCTTAATCGCTCCTTAAACTTGGTCTCCACGTCTTCCTTATCGACCTGCACTTCTTCCTGGGGCGTGTCCAGCCACTTCTTTTCTTCTTTCTCCAACAGCGTCTTCATTTCTTCGGATTTATCCAGCCAGCGCAGCATCTCGGCTCCCACTTCGGTATCCTTTTCCACGTCTTTGAAATGCTCTAAAAAAGCGGTATCAAATTTATCAAAATCCGTCTCGCTCTTTACGAGGATACTGCGGGACAAATAATAAAACTCTGTCAGAGAGCTGTTGGCAAGCCCCTGATTCAACGCATTGTGCAGCGTCAGCCATTCACTTAACGACACATCCAGTCCTTTTGCTTTTAATTCATAAAAGAACTCACTGAACATAATGCTTTACCGTCTCCAAATCTTCATCTTTCTTAACAACTACGCCTACAAACGGCAGCTCCGCCCTGATCCTGTCCGGTTCGATCCCGTTCATCTGAAGAGCGTTGATCCAGTCGATCAGTTCCGAAGTGCTCGGTTTTTTGCGGATATCGCGGATGGAACGGATCTGATAAAATACGTCCATGGCGTTTTTCAATAAATTCGCTTCCACATCGGGATAATGGGTTCTGACGATTTCCTCCATGAGCTCCTCATCCGGGAAATCAATATAATGGAAAATGCAGCGGCGTAAAAACGCATCCGGAAGCTCCTTCTCCGCATTGGAGGTAATGATCACGATCGGTCTCTGTTTTGCCTTGACCGTCCGCTTTGTCTCATGAATATAAAATTCCATCTGGTCAAGCTCCCACAGCAGGTCGTTGGGAAACTCCAGATCCGCCTTGTCAATCTCGTCAATCAGCAGAATTACCTGTTCCTCTTCCTCAAAAGCTTCTCCTAACTTACCGAGCTTAATGTACCGGGAAATATCATCTACGCCCTCTTCTCCGAATTGTCCGTCGTACAGACGCTGAATCGTATCATACATATACAGACCGTCCTGCGCCTTAGTGGTGGATTTGATGTTCCAGATAATCAGTTTTTTCCCAAGAGAATTTGCTACAGCCTGCGCGAGCATGGTCTTCCCTGTGCCGGGCTCTCCTTTAATCAATAACGGTTTTTCCAGCGCAATCGCCACATTGACGCTTGCAAGCAGCTCCGGGCTTGCCACATAATCGGCTGTTGATTTAAAATTTGTTTCCATGAGTTTTTAAATTCCTTTCCTAAAGTGTCCATCTATTCCTGTTTTTTTATTCTCTTTCATCCCCGTAGAAAACGGTTATTGCAAATTCCTATACCGGACAATCCAAAAAATCTATATCCCGCTAATTTGCAAAGCAACTACTAACATGATACAATATTAACGTTTGAAACACAAGAAAAAGCAGAATGGAAACTTTAAAATTCCATGAAAAAATCCCCTTGCCGGGACTTAAGAACAGGAGTTTGAAAACGATGACGAACCACACAATGACTAAGAAAAAACCGCCCATTTCCTTCGAGGTATTTCCGCCAAAGAAAGACGATGAATTTGACGGCGTTTATGCTGTTGTTGATCAACTGAGCAAACTAAATCCCGAATTTATCTCCGTTACCTACGGCGCAGGCGGAAGCCGTTCCAAAAAAACAGTCGAAATCGCCTCTTATATCCAAAACACGCTTCATGTCAAAGCATTGGCTCACATGACCTGTGTGGGTAATAAAAAAGAAGACATTGACAGAGTATGCGATGAATTAGCCGCGGCTAATGTCAATCACGTTCTCGCTTTACGAGGCGACCGCCCCGCTTATATGACGGACGAACAATATGAAAGCAGGGATTTCGCCTATGCCAATGAATTGATCGCCTATTTGAAATCCAAAACCGACCTTCATATTGCGGGCGCATGTTATCCCGAAACACACTTTGAAGCCATGAGCAAACGGGCGGATCTTGCAAGATTGAAAGCAAAGGTTGAAACCGGCTGCGATTTCCTGATTACCCAGCTTTTTATGAATAACGACGTGTTTTATGATTTTCAGGAAAACTGCCTGGCAAACGGCATTACCGTTCCCATTCATGCCGGTATCATGCCGATTACTTCCGTAAAACAGGTAACCACCAGCATTTCCTTATCCGGCACTTCCATTCCCAAGGCTTTCTCCGATCTGATTGCAAAATATGGGGATAATCCTGACGATATGAGAAAAGCCGGCATCGATTATGCCATCAAACAGATTTTGGACCTGCAGGAATACGGTGCGGACGGAATCCATATCTATTCCATGAATAAGCCGAAAACAACGACGGAAATTGTAAATGCAGTACGGGCATAACGCTTTATTGCAAAACGAAGATTGATACAAATAAAAATTTACAGATATCACGGAAACACGCTTTCATTTTAACGGTTTCCTTTGATATCTGTAAATTTTTTGGGGGTTGGCGGACTTGTTTTTGAATCATCCGCCTATCTTTTCCACTTGGATATTTTTAATGTTCTAAAGAAATTTCCGATATCCCATATTCTTCCATTAAACGATTCTGATATTCTTTATCATCAATCGCCTTCATCAGATCAGCCACACGATTGTCCGACTTCAGCCTCTGATACAACTTATTTAATTTATCTTTTCCTTCTTCTCTTCCAATCTCTCTTTCACCTTCTCTGATCAGTTGCAGTTCCCGTTCCTCATCATATTCATAAATACTCAATTTAACTACCTCCGCTTTCTGATCCAGCAAAAAATCTTTCAACACATTTTCTGCAATACATTCATTAACCGCTCTGTTGACCGTTTCTGTAAGCTCCATTGTCTCTGCATAATTTCTTACCTTTTCCACATATGTGATATATTCCTTTAAAGAAGGACATTTTTCTTTTATCTGCTCATTCATGCCCGAATTAACATTTAAAACAGTTACCTTTAATTCCAGAGACGGCTGATCCGTAGGATTCAAAAAACTATCTGACAACTTTAATTCCATCCTCTCCGGCAGCTTGGATGCTCCATTATAAAAAACTACAAAATCCGGATTGGGTATCTGAATCATTCTGCTGTCATAGATCGTCCTATTTCTATACATTTTCTGCAAGATATCCGCAACATAAAACAAATCCCGCAAAGGCATATTAACCGGTAAGGTTGACTGGTGTTCATACAAATTAACTTGATTTGCTATCAAAAATGATAAATCGTTCTTAACATTCATATAAATCGCATTATCCAAAGTATTGAACTCCAGCATTTCGGGATTATCGTATGTTGTTCCGTTCACACTGTTATACAGGCTCAAGGCACGCTCTCTGTCTTTATACAGCATCCGGAAAACGGTATCCTTGTATTTTTTCTGTCCCTTTACTTCTTTTCTTTCTTCCATAGGTACCTCCTTGTAACAGGAGATTCCTATTTCAGTTGCCGCTTATCCGGCTCTGCCTCTTGAAACTCCTGCTTTTAAATAAATGAATTGGATTTTAAAAGCATTGATTTCAAGACGCCTGACAGGCAGAAAACAGAATGCACAAAATTGTGCAAAAGAATGTTAGAAATTATGCTTTGTCAGTATAATATCATATACTGCTTCGGGTGTCAATTTACAATTTACATTTTCACAATATTTCATATAATGTCCCAAGAATCAAAAATTCCCGGGCATTTACATCTGTCTGCCAAACAGGTGCAAATACCCGGGAATCTCTTCTTATCATCCTGTCTTATTCTTCCCAGGTCAGGGAATTTGCTTCGCTTCTCTTATCCCGGAACATCAGATCCTTAACCGCCTCTGACGCCGGTTTTCCGCCAAACAGAATGTCGTTGACCTCCTGTACGATCGGCATGGAAATCCGGTATTTTCCGGCAAGCCCAGCGGCTGCTTTTGCAGAATAAACACCCTCGACTACCATTTTCACTTCATCCATCGCCTGTTCGTAGGTATAGCCCTGCCCGATCAGTTGTCCGGCTCTGCGGTTACGGGAATGCCTGGAAGAACAAGTTACGATCAGATCGCCGATACCTGTCAGCCCGTTAAAGGTTTCCGGCTTTCCTCCCATGGCAACGCCAAGTCTTGCAATCTCCGCAATCCCTCTCGTAATCAGCGCAGCCTTGGTATTATCTCCGCAGCCCAGCCCGTCGGCAATTCCCGCCGCAAGCGCCACCACATTTTTCAAAGCGCCGCCAAGCTCGATGCCAAGCACGTCGGGACTCGTATATACTCTGATAAAATCACACATAAAGGCATTCTGGATATATTCCGCCGTTTCCCTCTTTGCAGCGCCGGCAACTAACGTCGTCGGCATATCCTTTCCGACTTCCTCCGCATGGGAAGGACCCGATAAGACGGCTACCGCCGCCTGAGGGATTTCCTCTTTTATAATATCCGTCAGCGTCATATAAGTAACGTCTTCAATTCCTTTCGCCACATTCACAATCAACTGCCCTTCTGCCACATAAGGCGACATGGATTTGGATGTGCTTCTCGTATAAGGCGACGGTACCGCAAGCACCAGCATTTCCTTCCCCTCTACCGCTTCCTTCAAATCAGTGGTAAACACAATGGTTTCAGGCAGTTTTACGCCGGGCAGCTTTGTTTCATGCTCTCTTTTTTCTTTTAACATGGCAATCTCATCTTCCATAATGGACCAGACCGTTACCTGATGTCCGTTTTTAGCCAATACTCTTGCCAGCGCCGTTCCCCAGCTTCCGGCTCCGATTACGCTATAATTTACCATACCCTTAGTCCTCCTTATTTTTCTTGGTTAAATAAGTCTTTCTCTCATTTCCGTGCAGCAACCGGCTGATATTTCCTCTGTGTCTTACAAACGCCATAACCATCAGTAATACGGCAATCAAATACATTTCGTTCAAATAAGGCTGGGGCATTCCGAAATATCCCGTCTGTCCCATTACCACAAGAGAAATGACAAATACGACATACATGCACAGGGAACCGAGAGAAACATAGTGGGTCGTAAAAAAGATTGCAAAAAAAGTCGCCGCTACGGCAAGCATACACTGGACCGCCATGCCAAGGCTCATTCCTCCCGTGGCTGCAATGCCTTTTCCGCCCTTAAAACCCATATAAAAGGGGAAATTGTGTCCCAATACGACTCCTGCGCCCGCATAAATCCGCAGCAACGCTCCCATATCCGGATATTTTGCCTCAAACAGAATATGTACCAGCGCCATAGCGAATACCGCCTTCAGCGCGTCGCCGAGGAAAACGATCAGCCCCGCTTTTTTCCCAAGCACCCGCAGGGCGTTGGTCGTACCCGAATTTCCGCTTCCCCGTTCTCTGATATCAATTCCGTGCATTTTACCATAAATAAATGCAGTCTGAAATAATCCGAAACAATATCCGATCAGCAAACATATCACACGTATCATTTTATTTGTCCTCTTTTCCTTTTGCTATGTTGTTTCCTTCCGCTCCCTGATAATAAAATGAAGGGGCGTCCCTTTAAAGCCAAATGCCTCCCTGATCTTATTTTCCATATATCTCTGATAGGAAAAGTGCATCAGTTCCTTATCGTTTACAAAGATCACAAAAGTCGGAGGTTTTACGGAAACCTGGGTAATATAGTAAAGCCTCAGCCGTTTTCCCTTATCCGAAGGCGGCTGCTGCAGCGCTACCGCTTCTGTCATAATCTCATTTAACACGCCCGTCGCTACCCGCAGGGAATGGTTCTCAATCACCGTATCAATGGTCTCATACAGTTTATTCAATCTCTGACCTGTTTTTGCGGAAATAAAAATCAACTCCGCATAGGGCATAAAAGAAAGCGTATTGCGTACTTTCTCCGTAAAGCGGTAAATGGTCTTATTGTCCTTTTCCACAGCATCCCACTTATTGACCGCAATGATCATTCCCTTGCCCCTTTCGTGGGCAATTCCCGCGATTTTCGCATCCTGCTCGGTCACGCCTTCCACGGCATCGATCACAAGAACAACCACGTCGGCGCGCTCTACGGCGCTTACCGTGCGGACGATCATGTACCGTTCCAGTTCTTCCTTGATCTTATTTTTTCTTCTAAGCCCCGCCGTATCGATAAAGACATATTCTTTTCCGTTGTACTTAACCGGCGTATCCACCGCGTCTCTGGTCGTACCGGCAATATCCGATACGATCAGCCTGTTTTCGCCGATGAGTTTATTGATGATGGAGCTTTTCCCCACATTGGGCTTTCCGACGATCGCCACCTTGGGTCTGTCGTCCTCCTCATCTTCGCCGTCGCTTTCGGGAAACAGCGCAACCACCTCATCCAAAAGATCGCCGATTCCCATCTGGTTCGCCGCAGATATCGCATGGGGATCGCCGATTCCCAGATTGTAAAACTCATAGACGTCCGCCATCATCTTCTGAAAATGATCCACTTTATTTACCACAAGAAGCACCGGCTTACGGGAGCGGCGCAGCATATCCGCCACTTTTGCATCCGCGTCTACAAGCCCCTGCTTGACGTCCACCATAAATAAAATCACATCCGCCGTATCGATGGCAATCTGCGCCTGTTCTCTCATCTGCGACAAAATGACGTCCTTTGACTCCGGTTCAATGCCTCCGGTATCAATCAGGGTAAAATGATAATTCAGCCACGTCACATCCGCATAGATCCGGTCCCTGGTAATGCCCGGCGTATCCTTAACGATCGAAATCATCGATCCTGCAAGGGCGTTAAATAATGTTGACTTTCCTACGTTTGGTCTGCCTACCACTGCGACGATAGGTTTTCCCTTTTTATTGCTCATTACGTTCTCCTGTTCTCAAAACAATGCAACCGGTCCTCCGATTATTCGGACCCGTAAAGAATGGTGCGGACAAAATCCTGCCCGCTTGATTTTACAATATCTGCCCGGACTTGTAAAGTTTCTTCCAACTGCGGCAGCGTAATATCGTCCAGAAAATAGTTTTCCCCGCTCCGCAATACGTTTTGGGGCAGCAATATTCTCGCTCCCAGCTTCTTCCCTTTTAACTGTCCGATGATATCCTGTCCCGTCAAAAGCCCCGAGACCGTGATCATCTCGCCGAAAAATTCGTTGATAATCGCTTCCACATGGAGCCTGATATTGGGGAACCATTTCATCATTTCCTCCGCCATTTCCTTAATGGTAGCATATGCTAACTTCCCGGTTACAAGAGTCATTTCCTCATGCCTGCTTTCATCCGATCTGCCGCCTGATTTTTCCACTTCCTCTTTCAGCGCTTCCCGAAACTCCGTCTTTAACAGCGTCAGCATTCCGACGCCGTTTTCAAGCTGCAGATATCCGTCGTAGTTTTCCTCCGGCGGAAGGGGCTCTCCGGCAAGCAGATACCATTCGTCGCTTGCATGGATAAAATGCGTTCCGTATTTTTCGTACATATGGTTCTGCCACTTATGGATGATTTCCAAAACATCCTTCGCATCTTCTTTTAAAAAAGGCTCCAAAGGATACAGTCCTTCCCTGAATTTGGACAAGCCCACCGGTACAACCGAAACGCTTTCCAGACAAGGATGGTATTTCGTCAAAGCCCTAATGCTGTCATCCAGCTCCTTTCCGTCGTTGATCCCCTTGCACAGCACAATCTGACCGTTCATGGCAATCCCCGCTTCATAAAACGCGTCCACTTTCTTTAACGCCTCGCCCGCAAAGCGGTTGTTCAGCATTTTACAGCGAAGCTCAGGGTTCATGGTCTGGAAGGATATATTGATGGGCTCTAAATGATATTTGATAATCCTGTTTACGTCATGCTCCGACATATTGGTCAGAGTCACGTAATTTCCCTGCAAAAAGGAAAGTCTGGAATCATCGTCTTTAAAATAAAGCGTATCCCTCATGCCCTTGGGCATCTGATCGATAAAACAAAAAATGCACTTATTATGGCAGGAACGGTATTCATCCATCAGCCCGTTTTCAAACTCAATTCCCAGGTCTTCCTGCTCGTCCTTGTCTATTTCCAAAAGCCACTCTTCTCCATCCGGCTTTCTGACCAGTACTTCGATATATTCATCCTGTATCAGATACTGATAATCAAAAATATCTTCAATATCCTGACCGTTAATCTGCAACAGTATATCTCCCGGGGCAATCTCCATTTCCTCGGCGATACTGCCGGGTTCTATTGTTTTTACAATGTGTTCCGTCTTTTTCATAGCTGCTCCTTCTTATCCATTCTACTAGAAATTCCTTGACGTGTCACTAGCAGAATGATAAATTAAGTGAGTAAGAATTTATCTTTGCCGGCATCCGGAAAGCCGACAGATACGGAGGATAGAATGCCTAATTTATCAGTACTTGAACATGCCATGCCGGTAGCCCCCCTAAAGATCATCGCCACTGAAAGCTGCATTGATTTCGCAAAAATGGTCAATGATTATCTGGTGGACTTCCGCGCCAACGTACATAACGATTTAAAAAACGATCCCGCCTTTGAAGGCTATTCTGAAGATAATTACATACTGGACGCCGTTTGTCCGCGCTTCGGTTCGGGAGAAGGTAAAGCGATTTTAAACGAATCCGTCCGCGGTAAGGATCTTTTCATCATGGTAGACGTCTGCAACCACAGCCTGACCTATACCGTAAACGGTTATGAAAACCACAAATCTCCCGACGACCACTATCAGGATTTAAAAAGACTGATTGCCGCGTGCAACGGCAAAGCGCACCGGATCAATGTGATCATGCCTTTCCTGTACGAAGGTCGCCAGCATAAAAGAGCCACCAGGGAATCTTTGGACTGCGCGTATGCTTTAAAAGAATTAAGTCTGATGGGCGTCAGCAATTTCATTACTTTTGACGCTCACGATCCCAGAGTGGCAAACGCAACTCCCCTCAACGGATTTGACAACTTTACCCCGCCTTATCAGTTTATCCGATCTTTGCTCCGTTATGAAAAAGATCTGATTATTGACAAAGACCATATGACCGTTATCAGCCCCGACGAAGGAGCCCTGGACCGCGCGGTCTACTTCTCTTCCGTCCTTGGCGTGGATACCGGTATGTTTTATAAACGCCGCGACTATTCAAAAGTGGTCAACGGCAAAAACCCCATTGTAGCCCATGAATTTCTGGGAGACAATATTCAGGGCAGGGACGTGATTATCATCGACGATATGATCGCGTCCGGCGGCAGCATGATCGACACCGCCAAACAATTGAAGCAAATGGGTGCGAAACGGGTATTTATCTGCTGCACCTTCGGTCTTTTCACGGAAGGTTTAACAGCATTTGACGACGCTTACGCCAAAAATTACTTTGACCGCGTAGTCGTTACAAACCTGACCTATCTTCCGCCGGAAATCAAGGACAAGCCCTATTTCGTCGAAGCCGATATGAGTAAATTTACGGCAAGCATTATCGATTTCATGAATCACGATTTGTCTATGGGTAACGTCCTGACGCCGACGCAGAAGATTCAGGATTTGCTCGCGAAATATAATGAAAGAGATTTTGGCGGGTTATAAAAGCAACATAAATCAAGTTGATAAGGCGACGCAGAAAAACCGGCATAGAGACCACGGAAACACGCTTGCGCTCAAGAAAAACGCAGCGGCACATAAATCCGCAAAGAACGCGGATTAAGTGCCGGCGTTTTTCTAATGGTTTCCTTTGATCTCTATGCCGGTTTTTCTGCTGTTTTTTGGCAACCTTTTTTCTTTCCCTCTGTGTTTGTTTACACGCTGCCAGGGATTTTATATGTTATACCAGCATCAGGAAGGCACCCAGATTGCCGCGCTTGCCATGGGAGGCGCGGTGGGAAAACAGGTAGTCGGGGTTACAGCAGGTACAGATATCGGTTATTTCAATATTTTCGGGGTTTAAGCCCGCTTTTAACAGCGTCTGTTCGCATGCTTTCCATAGATTCAGCTGGTATTTGCCGTTAGGTTTTTGATAGAAAAGCGCTTCAGTCTCCTGAAAGGTTTTTTGGATTTCTTTTATGACGTCTTCGCTCACTTCGTAACAGTCCTGGCAAATGGACGGAGCAACGGCTGCGTGAATGTCCGCCGGATTGCAGCCGAAGTTTTCCTGCATCATACGGACGGTTTTTGTCCCGATCTCCTTTACGGTCCCCTTCCAGCCCGAATGACACAAGCCGATGACCTCCTTTACCGGATCTGCCAGATAGATCGGTACGCAGTCCGCGTAAAAGGTGGACAGCACCAATCCCTTTTCTTTTGTAATCAGCCCGTCAATATTTTCATAAGCCAAGGGCTTTGTCAGCCCGCAGCCCGCATCTTCCTTTGTAACAATCCGGATATGATCCGTATGGGTCTGATGGGATAAGACAAACTGTTCTCTGCCAACGCCCAGTATCTTTCCGATCCGGTCAAAGTTTTCCAATACGCTGCGCTCTTCGTCTCCCCTTGTGAAGCTCAAATTCATGGAAGCATATATTCCTTCGCTGACGCCGCCCAACCTCGTGCTGAAAAGATGCCGGATACAGCTAAGTTCGCTCAGCCCGGGAAAAGTCAGATATTCCGCTTCGCCGGACTGATTTTGTATCATATGCGTTTTTGCCTCACTTTTTCTGATTACAGGATACATCGTAAACCTCGCTTTTAGTTTTTTGATTGCCATTTGCAATAAACCTCTCTGACGCCGCCTAGGTTATAAAGGGAAACGCATCGGGGACCCAGCGGATCTCCTCCCCGCAGATCGCCACCACGTCGAAACGGCATGGCGTAGAAAGCGGTAAACGCCGCAAGGATAAATAGAACAAAGCTACCCGGCTGATCTGCCTTTGCTTTTTGAAATCCACCGCTTCCTCCGGCAGCCCTTTCGCCGCATTTTTGCGATACTTAACCTCTACAAAGACCAGGGTCGCGCGGTCCCTCGCCACAATATCGATTTCTCCCTGTCTGACCCGGAAATTCTTTTCCACAATCCGCAATCCCTTTTCCTTTAGAAAAGCACATGCCTTTTCCTCATAAACTGCTCCGATCTGTCGGTCGTTCTGCTTTCTGCCGTAATTTGTATTCATTTCGCTCCTTCTCTCTCCAGACACGAAACTTCCCGGCATCCCCGCGCCGGATCATACAGGCTAATAAATTCCCAGACAAACACTGACAAAATACCAAAATAAAATATGCAGCGGATAAAACAAATAAAAAACATATTTTAACTTCCATCCGCGCTGTCCGTTATAGCTTGCTACAATCGGCACCGTCGCAAAAGATGTAAATTCGACGGACATCGCTATCGTCAGGACGCCGCAGCCCGCGGCAAGGGTTCTGCCGTTTCCGGGTCTTTTCCCCGCCGTAAGAAAAACGATCAGCAAAATAACCAGCAGGATTCCTCCAAAGATCCACGATCCCCAGGCAAAGCCATAGCTGATTGCCATACATGCCACGGATACGGTGCCCATGATCCCAAGCCACGCCCTTTCGTTTTTCTTTGCCAGATACATAACTGCGATCGTTCCCACACCGATCGCCGCATAATCGGTTCTCAAAAGCTCTCCTGCAGCCATGCCCACGGCTGTAATCGCCGCGGTTATCACAAACCGTAAAACCGCTCCGCCCGTTCCCGTCAGCTTCTCATCCGCCTTTTTCAAAAACGCATCGATCCCCCATATGGTCAGCAGACCGATAAACAGCGTAAAGAATACATTCTGATACGTAAATTCCAAAATCTGATTGTTGAATCCAAGATCAAAGGGCACCTCCGAAATCAGCGCAAACAAACCAAGTCTTGCCGCATATTTTCCCCTGCTTCTCGTATAGCCGAATCCCTCGATCAATAAAAAGCAAAAAATCGGGAAGCCCAAACGACCGATCAGCCGCAGTACCATATCGATCATATAAATCGACATCAGTTTTCCGTCTCCCGCCTGTATCTCTTCAAGATGCAGCATCAGGTAATGCTCCAATACAATCGCTCCGAAATGATCGATAAACATCGCTCCGATCGCAATCAGCTTTAACGTGCTTCCGGTTAAGCCCTTTTTTGTTTCACTCATTCCCTTTTCCCTCACTTTCCTCACAATCCCATGCTATAGCATAGGAAGGTCTCCCGTCATTTTATACTGTTTTGGTCGTCCACTTGCTGCAATCCCAGACATCCGTTACCCAGTCTTCATAAAAATCCGGCTCGTGGCACACCATAAGGATGCTGCCACGGTACTCTGTCAGAGCGCGTTTTAATTCAGCCTTTGCATCCGCATCCAGATGATTCGTAGGTTCGTCCAGCAGCAAAACATTGCTCTCCCTGTTCATAATCTTGCAAAGCCTTACCTTCGCCTGCTCGCCGCCGCTCAATACCTTTACCTTGCTTTCAATATGTTTGGTCGTCAGCCCGCATTTGGCAAGGGCGCTTCTGACCTCATACTGGCTGAAACCCGGAAACTCATTCCAGATCTCTTCTATACAGGTAGTATCGATATCCTGCCGCATTTCCTGTTCAAAATAACCGACGGCAAGATATTCTCCCAACTGCGCGAAGCCCGAAACAGGCGGTATCAGCCCTAATATACTCTTTAACAGCGTGGACTTTCCGATTCCATTTGCTCCGATCAGGGCAATTTTGCTCTTTCTCTCCATGGAAAGATTGAGCGGAACCGAAAGCGGCTCGTCATAACCGATTACCAGATCCTTCGTCTGAAAAATATATTTTCCCGGAGTCCTCGCTTCCTTAAAATAAAATTCCGGCTTCGGCTTTTCCGCCGCCAGCGTGATCACGTCCATCTTATCCAGCTTCTTTTGTCTGGACATCGCCATATTCCTAGTGGACACCCGCGCCTTATTGCGCGCCACAAAATCCTTCAAATCAGCGATTTCCTTCTGCTGCCTGTTATAAGCCGCCTCTAACTGCGCTTTTTTCATTTCATAAGCTTCCTGAAACCTGTCATAATCCCCTGCATATCTGGTCAGCTTTAATTGATCCATATGATAAATCAGATTGATGACGCTGTTTAAAAAAGGAATATCGTGGGAAATAAGAATAAACGCGTTCTCATAATCAATCAGATATCGCTTCAGCCACTCGATATGCTCCGCGTCCAGATAATTCGTCGGCTCGTCAAGAAGCAGAATATCCGGTTTTTCCAACAGTAACTTTCCTAACAGCACCTTCGTCCTCTGCCCGCCGCTTAAATCGGTCACATCCTTATCAAGCCCTAGCTGTGTCAGTCCCAGAGCTCTTGCAACCTCCTCCACCTTACTGTCGATCAGATAAAAGTCATGATAGGTCAAAAGATCCGTAATCGTTCCGACCTCTTCCATATATTCCTCCATCTGCCGTTCATCCGCCGTCGCTATCAGTTCGTACAGTTCGTTCATTTTAGCTTCCAGCTCATACAAAAAGGAAAAAGCCGAAGAAAGCACGTCCCTTATGGTCATTCCCTTTTCCAGCGCCGTATGCTGGTCCAGATAGCCTACCCGCACATGCTTTGCCCATTCAATCTTTCCTTCGTCCGGCTGCAGCTTACCGGTAATGATATTCATAAAAGTAGATTTACCCTCTCCGTTGGCTCCCACCAGTCCGATATGCTCTCCCTTTAACAGCCGGAAAGATACATCCTCAAAAATCGCCCTGTCTCCGAAGCCGTGGGTCAGATGCTCTACATTTAATATGCTCATGGTCTCCTGTCTCCCATTTTTTCCTTAATCTTATCCATCCTGTCCACAAATACAAGGATTTCCGCCACGACCTCATAAAGCTCCGGCGGAATCATATCGCCGATTTCCAGCTTGGATAAGGTCTGCGCCAGTTGATCGTCTTTGTGGATCGGTATGTCCTCTTCCTTTGCCTTCTCAATGATCTTTTCCGCCAAAATCCCCGTACCGGAAGCGATAACTCTCGGCGCGTCGTCCGAAGGATCATAGGATAAGGCGATCGCCTGTTTCGGTTTTTTTCTCTTCTCTTCCATCCTGCCCCTCCTACGCCCTTGCATCAAAAGAAACCTGTGCAATCGGCAGCGCCGGCTGCCCCATCTGCTTTTGCATCTCGTGAAGCACCGAAGTTTCCTCCTCCTGCTTTTCTACCGTCGCATGGAGCAGATAACCGCGTTTTTGCAGCCGTTCGTTCAGCCAGTCGATATGCTCCTCGATCAGATCCAGCACGGAATCATCCCGTACTTTAAAATTGGTGCTGACCTTCTGCTTTTCCATGGTCACATAGACGTCCACGCTTCCCAGATGATCCATGTCCAGATGCAAAAAAGCGCTGACGTTTCCGTCCTTTGCCGCCAGATTCTTTTTGTTCGTATAGACATACAGATCCCCGTTTGCATTCTGTCCGTTCATCTTTAAAGGGATCTGCACATAGGTAAAGGTCTGGTTCAGTTGGTTGAGAAAATCGATATTCTGCGCCAGCCGGTTCGTACTCTGGGTCAGAACCGCGTCCTTTCCGAGGACGGAGGCGGTAAACGACGCTAATTTTCCCGTCTGGGACTTTAGCTGTTCAAAAAAGGCGTCCACCTTTTCCTTATCCGCCACATCCTTCGGCTCCATCATCCAGTTTCTCTGCAAAACCTCTTTTAACAGCCTGCCCATAGCAGGTCCCGACAGCAATTCCTTCCAAAGAGCGCCGTTATCCTGCGCCGCTTCCGCTCCCGCCGCCGGATTCTGCGCCGTCTCCGCTTTCGTCCCCGCGTGGTCTTGCAGCAACTGATTGATATTCTGCAAAACCTCCTTTGCCGGAATCTCTCCCTTTGCCGTCAGTTCCGCCAGCGCTTCGCCGGCTCCCGCCTGTTTGAGCAACCCCGAAAGCTCCTGCAGCGACTTTTCATCCAAAATTTCCTGCAGCAACGGTCCGTCCGCACCCTGTCCCGGCGCCGGATCTCTCGCGGCGATTCCGTTCCCGTCCGCCGCACCCGCGCCGTTTAGCACCGTCTGCGACGCGGCATTCTCTCCGCTTTGCAACAATTGTGCTATTCCGTCAAACAACTGCAGCAGGCTGTCCATATTACCGCTTTGTGCGTTTGCAAAGACCTGCTGCAAGCCGTCCGCAATCTCTCCGATACTGCCTGAGAGCTGATGATTCAGATTTTCGTAAGCCTCCAACTGCCCGGCGTTTAATTCGTTTACCGCAAGGTCCATCTGCGCCAGTTTTACGACCGTTTTACTATCTATGCCCGGATTGCCCGCCACCTGCCTGTACATGGCAAGCAGGGAATTTTTATCAATGCTCATGCCCTGCTCCATCATGGTTTCCACCATTCCCGCCGTTTGGGGATTTAAGGGCAGCTCCGCCGCGCGCAGCGCGTTTTCCACATTAGGACTTTGGGAAAGATTGGTAAATAACGGGCTTAACACCATCTGATTGTTGTGGTTGGAATTGACAAGAAACGTAACCTGGCTCCCCGCATTGAGAGAAATCCCCGCCCTTAAGGAAGCCGAGATCAGAGACGAATCGGCAAGCTGTATGGTTACCGTACCGTTTCCTGTGGAAACGACCTGTCCGGTCAGACTGCTCCCCGGCGCAAAATCGCTCAAAGGCTTTCCTCCTACCGTCGCCCCGCCGGGACCTGACTGCGCGCCGTCAACGGGTACGCGCGTTCCCGTTCCCGAAACGTCTGTATTTACGCCGGATACGCTATTTTGATTCTGAAATAAATTGGATAATTGTAAACTCATGTACCATCCTATCTATAGAAACAAGCAAAGCTCATACTTTCACAAAATGCCCGATAAAGGTTTTCCTATGTATATCGCAAGGTCCCTGCCTTTTCAGCGCTTCTATATGCTCGCTGCTTCCATATCCTTTATTTGACGCAAAGCCGTAGCCCGGATATTTTTCGTCCATTTCTACCATCAGCCGGTCCCTCGTGACCTTGGCAATAATGCTTGCCGCCGCTATGGACACGCTTTTTGCGTCCCCTTTGATAATCGGCACCTGTCTGATCTCTACGCCGGGAATGGTAACTGCGTCGTTTAATAATATATCGGGTTGTTTTTCACATTTCCCAATAGCCTCGCGCATTGCTTCATAAGTTGCATTTAAAATATTGATTTCGTCAATTCTCTTTTCCGATGCAAAACCGATACCGGTCGCCACCGCTTTTTCCATAATCTCGTCATACAACCGTTCCCGCATCTTCGGGGTCAGCTTCTTGGAATCATTTAAGTATAAAATATCGCAGTCCTTTGGCAAAATCACGGCTCCCGCCACGACCGGACCCGCAAGGGGACCTCTTCCGACCTCGTCTATTCCGCAGACAGCGCTATATGCGGCATATTTTTTCTCATACGCCTTCATGCCCTCTATCCGGTCAAGCTCTTTTTCATATGCCGCCATTCTTTTGACGGCATGGGCGCACAACGCCGTCACACCGCTTCTTTCATCGTCCCCGTAAAGTTCCAAAAACTCCGACAGCCTGGCGTCTTCCCAGTTTTTCAGCTTTTCTTTGATTGCTCCGATCTTTTCTTCCATGACCTTTCTCCGTAGGTATCTTAAATATGTTTTAATACTCCGAATTTTTGAAAAGGATAAATCCTGATCCACGCCCTGCCGATAATATTTTCACGCTTGATATTGCCGACGCTGACAAACCGGCTGTCCGCGCTGTCGTTGCGGTTATCCCCCATGACGAAATATTCGTCGTCGCCAAGCACGATCTCTTCAGAAGCAAGCCCCGCCTCCCGGATGACTTCCTTTCCGTAGTTTTCTTCCAGCGCCTCGCCGTTGATATAAATCGTGCCCTCATTGTCAATTCTGACCGTTTCCCCGGGAAGCCCGATAATCCGCTTGATATAATAAGTATCGGAAGCATATTGATAAGGAAACACAATAATCTCAAACCGCTTCGGCTCCCGAATCCGATATGTAATCTTGTCTACAATCAGATTATCCCCGTCGCTTAAGGTCGGTTCCATGGAAGAACCGATAACCGCCGTCCGCTGCCCTACAAAATTGACGACGCAGTAAGTCAGAAGCAACACAATCAATATATAAATACTGGTATTTAAAAACTCTTTTAACGCCTTATTCAACTTCGTTTCCTTCCGGTCTTTCCAAAGTAATCCTGCCGATTCTTCCGCTTCTGAAATCATCCGTCAAAATCGCCGAAGCCTTCGGCAAATCCAGCTCTTCGCCTTTTTTATAACAATTGCGGCTTTTCGCAATCTCTTCAAGCACTTTGACGTCATCATATTCTTCACTGACGCCGTAACGCTTCTCCAATACGCCTCCATACTCCCTCTTTAAAATGCCGATCAGGTTTATGGATAATTCCTCTATATTCAGTATTTCATCATTCATGGAGCCGATCATTGCAAGCCTCATACCCACCTTTTGATCCTCAAACTTCGGCCAGAGAATCCCCGGCGTATCCAAAAGCTCCAAATTTTTGTTCAGACGAATCCACTGTTTCCCTTTGGTTACCCCCGGCCTATTTCCGGTCTTGGCGCACGCCTTTCCCGCAAAGGAATTGATAAAGGTGGATTTCCCCACATTGGGAATCCCTACGACCATCGCCCGCACGGGTCTGTTGAGAATACCCCTTCTGCGGTCTCTCTCGATCTTTTCCTTACATGCTTCCTGCACAATCGGGTTGATTGCCTTCATGCCTTCTCTGGTACGGGAATTTAACGCGACCACAAAATACCCTTTTTCTTTGAAAAACGCTTTCCACGCCTCGTTGCACCCGGCGTCGGCAAGATCCGCCTTGTTTAATAAAACAAGCCTCGCCTTATTCTGCCCCAGCCTGTCAATGTCCGGATTACGGCTGCTTAACGGAATCCTGGCATCCACCAATTCGATCATCAGATCGATCAATTTGATATTTTCTTCCATCATCCGCTTTGCTTTGGTCATATGACCCGGATACCACTGATAATTCATTTCTCCACCTATTCTACAAATCCCATATTGCTTTCCGAGCTCGCCATATGGAACCATACCTTTCCCACAATTGAATCGCTGCGGACAGGTCCGATATTCCCCGATCTGCTGTCCTCGCTGTTGTTGATATTATCTCCCACCACAAAATATTCATCCTTTTCCAGGGTCAGTTGATTTTCCAATATGCCCGGATCTGCAATTTTATCCAATTCCACCTCTGTATAGGGCACATCGTTGACATACAAAACGCCCTCCCTGATCACGACCGTATCTCCCGGCTCGGCAACAACGCGCTTGACATAATAGTGGGAATTCTGGTTCCCGTTGGGCAGAAACACCACCACGTCTCCGCTCTTTGGCGACACCAGTTTATAGATCAGCCGGTTTACCAGAACCTCCTGCCCGTTATAAAGCGCAGGCTCCATGGACACGCCGATCACGCTGGTCTTCATTCCAACGGAAAACACCAGCACAAACGCCACCAGCACTGACGCTATAACCAAAAAGACATAACTCCATATTTCCTTCATAAGAGAAGCACTGATTTTTTTCTTTTTCTGATAAAAGGTCAGACCTTTTCTTTTTGCCATACGCGCTCCTTTATCTTTTTCTCCATTTCATTGTACTACATAAAAAAGCAAGGGGACAAGTACTTTCGTATTTGTCCCCGATCGTGAACTATTTTACTAATTCTTTTACTTTTGCTTTCTTTCCGACTCTGTCTCTTAAATAGTAGAGTTTTGCACGTCTTACTTTACCCTGTCTTACTACTTCTACCTTCTCAACATTGGGAGAATGTAAAGGCCAGGTCTTTTCAACGCCGACGCCGTTGGAATTTTTTCTTACCGTGAAGGTTGCTCTGTTGCTTCCGCCCTGTTTCTTAATAACAGTCCCTTCAAAAACCTGGATTCTTTCGCGGTTACCTTCTTTGATCTTACCGTATACTTTCACGGTATCGCCAACGTTAAACTGAGGTACGTTCTCTTTTAACTGAGCCGCTTCGATTTCTTTGATAATTTCGTTCATTGTGTCTATCTCCTTCCGTATTGGATGTTCTTAATACGATCTGTAACAGAGGACCATCTCTTTTCACAACGTGAATAGTTTAGCACAGTGTGAAGAAGAATGCAAGTATCAATGTTAATCTATTTTCAAATCTATTTTCTGTTTCTTGTTTTTCCCTTCCGACTTATTTCTCTCTGCTCCGGTCATTCTCCGGCTCGCAGCTTCCTTTATCGCTAACCTCCGGTTACCAGACGGACAATATCGTTGTACATGACTACGACCATCAAAAGCATCAGAAGCGCAAATCCTACAAAATGAAAAATACCTTCTTTCTCGGGCGGGATGGGCTTTCTTCGGATCGCCTCGATAATCAGGAACAACAGCCTGCCGCCGTCCAAAGCCGGAAACGGAATCAGATTTAATACGCCCAAATTTGCGCTCAGCAATATGGCAAAATTCAACATATTCAGCCATACATAATAAGCTCCGTCTTCTTTGGACTGCGTATAAATATCGCCTACCACGTCCGCCATGCCCACGGGTCCCGACAAATCCTGTACGCCCGCCTTACCGGTCAGGAGCATACCGAGACTTTTTACCGTGGTATCGACCCAATATTTTACCTCATACAAACTGTATTTGATCACGCCTGCCGGTCCGAACTTCGTATATCCCGCCTGCGCGCCGAGCCCGTAATAATATCTGCCGTCGGCTTCGGAATACTTGGGATAAAGGGTCGTGGCGTGCAGCTTATCGTCTCTTTTGTATACAATATCCACGGCTTCCCCTTCGTTGAGCATCGCTTCCAGGGAAATCTCACGGAACAAATGTATTTTATGACCGTTCAGCTCTACAATTTCGTCTCCTTCCATCAGTCCCGCCTCTTCGGCTGCGCTGTCCTCTCCGACCGCGCCGATGACCGCCACATCCGAACCGATACTGCCTACGATAATCGCAGAAAAAAGAAACGCAAGGATAAAGTTAAAAATAGGTCCGGCTACCACCGTGGCGATTCTTGCCCAGACAGGCGCATCCGGAAAAGCGCCGGATTTTTTTAAGGTTCCCAGTTCCTCCCGGCGGCACTCAGCCTTGGCGGCGCCTTCCCCGTCACACTCCGGCTGTTCTTCCTCCGCGTTCAGCCCGTCTTCGCCCTCAAACATACAGGCGCCTCCTAAAGGCAGAAGCTTCAGGGAATACCGGGTGTCTCCTTTATCGAAATGAAAGATCGTCGGTCCCATGCCGACGGAAAACTCCACCACATGAATGCCGTTTGCTTTCGCCACAATAAAATGTCCAAACTCATGCGCTACAACCACGGCGCAAAAAATAATGATAAATAAAACAACGCCCAAATTACCACCTGCTCTCAATCAATTCATAGCACCAGGCTTCCGTTTCCAAAATCTGATCCAAATTCGGATTTTCAATGGTCCTGTGCCTGCTCATCGCCTCGCCGATAATATCCGCAATGTCCAAAAAGCGGATTTTTTCCTGCAAAAAGAGACTTACCGCCTTTTCATTCGCCGCATTATATACCGTCGGCATACTTCCTCCGGCACGAAAAGCATCATAAGCAAGCTTCAGTCCCGTAAACGTCTCTAAATCCGGCTCTTCAAATGTAATCTGCCCAAGCTTAAAAAAATCTATACCTTTCGTATCCATGGGCAGTCTGTCCGGATAAAACAGGGCGTATTGTATGGGCAGCTTCATATCTGGAAGCCCAAGCTGCGCCATAACCGCTCCGTCAACATACTCTACCATAGAATGTATGATACTTTGGGGATGTACTACAACCTGAATCCGGTCATAATTTACATCAAACAGCCATCCTGCCTCCATGACCTCCAGCCCTTTGTTGACCATGGTCGCGGAATCGATGGTAATCTTTTTGCCCATGGACCAGTTCGGGTGTTTCAAGGCGTCCCCAACGGTCTTGGTCCGCAAGGCATCCCTGTTCATGCCTCTGAACGGTCCGCCCGAAGCCGTCAGCAATATTTTTTTCAGCCGCTTCTTCGGTTCTCCGTTTAAAGACTGAAAAATCGCACTGTGTTCGCTGTCTACCGGCAAAACGGATACTCCTTCAGACTTTGCTAACGGCATGATCAGATGTCCCGCCGTCACAAGGGTTTCCTTGTTGGCAAGAGCAATATTTTTTCCCGCCTCAATCGCCTCGATCGTCGGTCTGATGCCGATCATACCCACCACTGCGGTCAGCACCGTATCCGCCTCGGGAAGCGTCGCGATCCGGATCATTCCGTCCATCCCGCACAGTACCGTCACGTCTGTATCCGCAAGCCGTTCTTTCAAATCCTTTGCCGCAGCCTGCTCATACATAACCGCATACGCAGGCTTGTATTTGCGTACCTGCTCTTCCATTTTCCGCGCATTGCTTCCCGCCGCAAGCGCCATGATATGTAATTGTTCCGGATAAGCATCGACAATTTCTAACGTCTGTGTTCCGATAGAGCCTGTCGAGCCCAGTAAAACAAGATTTTTCATAATCCTTCCCCTGTCCCGCATTTTATTTTAACAACAGCACCGCCAGATAATAAATCATCGGCGCCGTAAATACCACGCTGTCGAACCGGTCCATAACGCCGCCGTGTCCGGGTATCAGCTTTCCGTAATCCTTGATCCCGAAATTGCGCTTGATCGCCGAAGCCGCCAGATCCCCCACCTGACTGATCATGGCGCCGACCGCCGAAATCAGAGGAAAGCCCCAGAGCAAAGCTTCCTGATGTATGCCGAGCTTTTGTAAAATAAGCGCATAGAGGAAACCGACCAAAGCCGAGCCCACAATTCCTCCGACTGCGCCTTCCACGGATTTTTTCGGACTCAGCACGGGCGCCAGCTTATGTTTGCCCAACGCCATTCCCGACAGATAGGCGCAGGTATCGCAGATCCAGGAGCTGATAAAAATCAGCCATACCACATAAATGCCGTTTTCCAGATTTCTTGTCAGATATAAATAAGCAAGCATAATCGGCGCATAAATAAAAGAAAAAACCGTCGCCATAATCTGGTTCGCATGATATCTGGGAAAAGCGAATACATAAACAAACAAAACCGCCACAATGGTCAGCGTAATCGTCAGCATCACATAAGTTTCCGTATTGGCAAACCAAAGAACGCCGTAATACCCCAGCACGCCCAGCGCGCCGAAAACTTCCAGAATACTGATCTTTTCTCCGTCGTTTCTTACCTGCATCGCCTTTGTCAGTTCAAAAAAAGCCTTCAGGGCAACGAAAAGCGTAAAGACGAATAAAACCGGACCGCCCAAAAGCAAAGCCGAGGCAACGATGATTACCAGAAAAATACTGCTTATCAATCTTGTCTTAAACATCCTGCTCCTCCTTTACCAGCCCGAACCTGCGGTCCCTTCTGTTATATTCTTCCACCGCTTTGACCAGTTCCTCTTTGGTAAACGCCGGCCACGGCACATCCGTAAAATAAAATTCCGTATAGGCAAGCTGCCAAAGCAAAAAGTTGGAGATTCTCTCCTCTCCGCTTGTGCGGATCAAAAGATCCGGTTCCGGAATCCCCGCGGTGTCCAGATAATTTGCAAAAACCGCCTCATTCATCTGTTCCGGCAAAAGTTTCCCCTTTTCGGTATCGGTCATAATCTTTTTTACGGCGCGGATAATTTCATCCCGGCTCCCGTAATTTAAGGCGATCTGAAAATGCAGCCCGTCGTTATTTACCGTAGCCGCTTCCAGTTCTTCGATTCTGTTACGGATATCGTCGTCCAGTCCGGTCTTATCCCCGATTACCCTGACGCACATCCGGTTTTTCGCCGCCGTTTTCAGGCAGGTTTTCATATAATTACGCAACAGTTTCATCAACGCGTCCACCTCGTCCTTGGGACGGTTCCAGTTCTCTGTGGAAAAAGCATAAACAGTCAGGTATTGAATCCCCATCCGATAGGCTTCTTCACAGATAATTTCCACATTTTTACTTCCCTGGGCATGACCGTAATTGCGGGGCATCCCTTTGCTCTTTGCCCATCTGCCGTTTCCGTCCAGAATGATAGCAACATGCTTGGGTACGTTCATCTTATCCAACCTTTCTCACAAAATCGCACAAAAGGGAACAGCATAAAATGTCTGCCCCCTCATGATTTTTCTTTTTAAACTAAACGGTCAAAATCTCTTTTGATTTTTCGTCTACCATTTTATCAATTTCCTTGATATACTTATCCGTCAGCTTCTGCAGTTCGTCGGAAAGCTGTTTTACCTCATCCTCTGAAATTTCTCCCTTGCCCAGCTTTTTAAACGCGTCGTTTCCGTCGCGGCGGGCGTTTCTGACTACTACCTTATTATCTTCGCCTTTTTTCTTAATATCCTTTACAAGCTCCTTACGGCGCTCTTCAGTCAGTTCCGGAAATACAAGGCGGATAACCGAGCCGTCGTTGGTAGGCGTAATTCCCACGTCCGACATCATAATCGCTTTTTCAATTTCTTTAATCAGGCTTTTTTCCCAAGGCGCGATCTGGATCATACGCGGTTCCGGAACGCTGATATTCCCAACGCTCTGCAAAGGTGTGGGCGTACCGTAATAATCAACCTTGATTTTATCCAATACATGGGGATTCGCGCGTCCCGCCCTCACGGACGCAAAATCCGAAGCAAGAAATTCAACCGCCTTCTGCATTTTTTCATCATATACCTTCAGTCTCTCATCCATTTGGATTATCCTCCTATTTCTGATCCTCTATTCTCTGACTCACATTGCTGCCCGCAGCTTTACGCCGTTTCCCTGCTCTCTATGGAGAAACGGTTACTTTCGTTCCGTTAAATTTTCCGGAAACCGTGTTGACGATACTGTTTTCCCCGTTCAGCCCGAAAACCCACATCGGCATCCGGTTATCCCTTGCCAGGATGGACGCCGTCATATCCACCACCTGCAGATTCTTTGCAATGACTTCGTCAATGGAAACCTCGTCGTATTTTTTTGCCGCAGGATTCGTCCTCGGATCGTCGTCATACACGCCGTCAACGGCTTTTGCCAACAGGATAACCTCCGCTTCCACCTCTACGGCTCTTAAGACAACGCCTGTATCCGTAGAAAAATACGGGTGTCCCGTGCCGCCTGCAAAAAAGACGACCATTCCCTTTTCAAAATATTTGTTTGCCCGGTCCTTGGAAAACAATTTGGTAAAAGACCCGCATTCAAAAGGCGTCAGAATACTGGTTTTCATTCCCACGGAACGGAAAATTTCCGACACATAAATACAATTCATCACAGTTGCAAGCATACCGATCTGATCCGCTTTCGTCCTGTCGATATGTTCGCTGGTACGCCCCCGCCAGAAATTGCCGCCGCCGATGACGATTCCCACCTGGATGCCGTCGTCCGTCAGCTGTTTGACCTGAAGCGCGACACCTCTGACCGTTTCTTCGTCAAACCCGGTCTTCTTCTCTCCGGCAAGCGCCTCTCCGCTTAGCTTCAACATGATTCTTTTCATTTCCAGTTCCCCCGGTATTATTTATTTAAATCCTGAAAAAAAGAAGCAGGATTTACATCCGCATAGCACTGTGAACACATACCTTCAATAACCGCGCCGTTGTTGATCTGTACGGATTTGGATTTGATATTGCCCATAACAATCGCGGAAGTATCCAATACGACAGGTCCCTGCACATCGATATCGCCCTTTACCGCGCCCGCAATGACTGCGCTTGTTGCAAAAATATTGCCGATGATGACGGAGCTCTGTCCCACCTTCACGCTGCCGCTGGCGTGGATTTCTCCCGTAATATTTGCCGAATCCGCAAATACTTCCGCGGCAACGGAGTTTCCTTCAACTTCTCCCGATATGTTCAATTTTCCCAGGATTTCAATATTGCCTTTGATCGCACCCAATACGTCTAACGAACCCTGGCTGCTGATATCGCCGGTTACTTTCATGCCGTTTGTAATAACGCCTGTCTCATCCAATGCTTCTCCTGTTAATACTGTTTCGCTTTGCTGTGTCATGACTTTTCCTACCTCTTTTTCTAATTCTGTTTCTTCATCCGCCTGTTCTATTTCCTCGCAGACCTCTTTGATCAAGCTGTCCGCACCCCCAGCGGTTAAATTTTCATCCTCAGGATTACGCTCTGCGCTTTCCTCCGCAGATGTTTCCTCTTTCAGCGTTTCCTCCCAGGGCGCTTCCGGTTGCTCTGCGGGCTGTTCCTCTGAAAGCTCCGGCTGCGTCTCATCATCCGCCCGGTCTTCTCCAGCCTGCGCTCCGGTCTCTTCTTCCTGCTCCTGCAAGGAAGCGCCGGCAAACAACTCCGTATCCTCGCCCAAACGGTCTACCGCGGCGCGAAAAGCGTCTTCGTTTACAACGACCTCATCCTCTTTTGCCGTTTCTTCCTTATTCTCTACGGTCTCTTCCTTGTTTTCTGCGGTTTCTTCCGGATTTGTCAGTTCTTCATCCGCCTCCGGGATCAATTCGTTTACCGCCATGGATAAATCTTCTTTTAAGTCCTGAAAAAAGCCCATTGTATTTCCTCTCCTTTTTCTAATGTGTAATATGCAAAATAATCGGAGTTTCCTCCGTAATCGGCTTGATCTCCAATTGCTCCCTGCCTGTCAGGTCTTCTAAAATCAGCCGCAAAGCGTCTACGGTAACCGCTTTGCCTCCTCCGTCGTGCAGCAACACGATGGATGTCTGGAACCTGTCCACTCCGGTCAGCACGTTTTCGGCAATTTCTTCCGCTGACAAGTCATGCCCGTCGGCATCGCCGCCCGAAATATTCCAATCATAACAGGTAACGCCCTGTGCGTTCAGCCTGTTTACCACGCCCGCCATATCGATATCGCTGACCGTATTGCTGCTTCCGCCCGGCAGCCTGCAGATAGACGGTCTGACGCCCGTCACATCGTACAAATAGTCCGACATCAGATAAAAGTCGTCAAAAAACGCGTCCTCGGAAGCATAAATTTCCTTATACACATGGCTATAGGAATGAATCCCGATGCTGTGTCCTTCCGCCACGATCCGCCGGTAAAGCGCCTTCCCTTCTTCACTGGTATCCCCTACCACAAAAAAAGTCGCTTTTACCTGATATTGGGCAAGCAAATCCAAAATCGCCGCCGTATTCACGCTCGGTCCGTCGTCGAAGGTCAGATACACCCGCTTGATGCCGTCGGCGCTTGTCACGTCCTGTACGCTGTTCTCGCTTTCCAGGACCGTATCGGCTTCCTTCGCCGCAGCCGCCTCCTGCTGTGCAGACTCTAACTGCGCTCTCAGATCATCGGAATCTTTGGTCAGTTTCTCCAGCTCATCCTGCAGCTCTTTCTGTTCGTTCTGCGACTGCTTTAGCCTGTCGCTTATCACATGCAGCCGGACGCCCAAAACGATGCTGGCGATTGTCGGTATCAGTATTGCAGCAAGCACTACAGTTACAATTATTTTTTTCAGCCTGTTTACCCTTTTACGGCGTTTCTTTTGTAACTGCTCCTCCTCATGCTGCGCCATTTCATTTCTCCATTCCCATACACACTACTTTGCATTGTATCACAAATGCAGTTTAAAAAAAAGAGAAAATTAGGCTGTCCCTTTAGAAATTATTTCTTTCTCCAACAGGACAGCCCTTCTTGTCATTTATGTCTTTTTGCTTCTATTCTTTTGGCTTATCTCAAAATCAGATTTTAAATATGCTCATGCTATCTTCCATGCCCTGCGCCACCTTGCGAAGCTCTTCCGATTTATCCGAAATTCCCGTCACGATTGCGGAAACCTCCGTAACGGCAGCCGACGTCTCTTCCGTGCTCGCCGCATTCTCTTCGGCAATTGCCGTCAGCGCCTGTACCACGTCAATGACCTTGCCTCTCGCTTCGTCCATCCGGTTCATTTTTTCGGAAATATAGTGCATCGCTTCAATGGAGCCTTCCACTTCCGTCCTGATCTCTCCGAACGCCTGGTCCGTCTTCTCCACATGCTCGCTCTGTTCTTTCATGCTCGCTCTGACGTCGGACATGATTTCCACCGCTTTCTTACTGTCGGAAAGCAATACACTGATAATATCTCCGATCTGCTGCGCCGATTCGTTGGACTGTTCCGCCAGTTTCTGAATCTGGGAAGCGACCACCGCAAATCCGCGTCCCTGTTCGCCCGCCCTTGCTGCTTCAATGGAAGCGTTTAAGGAAAGAAGATTGGTTTCCTCCGCGATCTCCGTAATCATGCTTGCCGCTTCGCTGATTTTCTTAGCGGAATCGTTTGTCGTATCCGTCTGCTTTGCAATAACGTCGATATACTGCTCCGTCCTGCGGTTTACCTGATCTAACTCCGTTAAGATCGCTTTTGCCCGGTTGCTGGATTCCTTCATTTTGGAAGCATATTCTACCAACTGTTCCACGACTTCGTTGCTTTCCTCTACCATGTTGCCCATTTCCACAACGTTTTCCGTTGCCGACTGGGTTTCCTCCGCCTGAGAGTTTGCTCCCTGGGCAATATCATTAACCGCATTCTCCACCTGATCCATTGTCGTAGCGGTTTCCGAAGCGCTGCCGCTCAAATCGTCAGCCGCCGTCATCAGCATTTCACTGTGGGTACGGATATTTTCCACAACCTCGGCAAGTTTTTCCCTCAACCGGGATACCGCCTTGCTCATGCTGCCGATCTCATCCTTATGCCCGGCAAGTTTTTCCTGCTCTTCATCCACCGTAAAGTCCATATTAGAAATTTTATCTGTCAGATAATCCGTCAATTTTTCCACCGGCTTAATCATCTTGCTCACAAGCAGATATCCGATCACGCTGCACAGGAAAACAGCGATTACCATGCCGACTCCGCCTACCACATTCATCTGTCTGACCGGTGCAAAGATTTCATCCTCGTCCGCCGTTACAATCAGGATAAAATCTTCATATGTACTGACATATAGTGCCGCATATTTGGTAACGCCTTTATATTCATAAGAAACGACGCCGCTTTCAACCGTCCGTCCCGCCTGCAGATCCTCGCACGCCTGTTTGACAACCGCGTTTTCCACGGATTTGCCGATCTTGCTGCCGTCGGGATGGTATACCATCGCGCCGTCCGCCTTCACAACATACACATAACTAGATTCAACGCCTGCCATACCGACGTTATCCAGCTTCATTGAAAGATTGTCGGATTTCAGCACGCTGTAGGAATCCCCTCCGGCACGTTTGATCTCATTGTCAAGGGTGCTTCCGTATGCCACCGACAAGTCGTTGATATAATGCTGCGATACGGTTGAAATTTGTTCTTTTGCTCTGGAAGAATAATTCAGAAGTACCAACACGCCCGTCAGAATAATCGCAATGTCAATAATCACACAGATTTTCGCTTTGATGGAATGTATCGTGTTGTGTCTTTTTTTATTCATTTGTCCCAACCCCTTTTTCCGTATATTTGCTTCCCCAAGCATATCCCTATTATATCACTTTCCGTTATGTTTTTCAACATGTGCCCGTGAACGTTTTACCGTCTCCGGCTGATAAAATCCAAAAACTCGTTTTCCGGCAGCGGCTTTGAAAAATAATAGCCCTGAATATAGCTGATCCCCAGCTTTGTCATCGTATCAAACTGTTCTCTTGTCTCAATGCCCTCCGATACGATCTGCAGTTTCATTCCGTGAATCATGTGCATCGCCGCGTCCATCACATATTTAGCCTTTCCGTTCTCAAAATACGACAGGATCATGTTGCGGTCAAATTTAACAATATCGACCGGCATTTCCACAATATAGTTCAGATTGGACTGTCCGGTGCCGAAATCATCCAGCGAAAATTTCACGTCGTAATCCATCAGCTCTTTCATATTGTCCAGCAGAATCTTTTTTTCTCCCACCGAAGCCGACTCTGTAATCTCCAGGTTAATCCGTTCCGGCGGTATCTGGTATTTTTCCATAATTCTCATAAAACTTTCCGCCAGATGTTCATAAGCGCACTGTACGACGGAAAGATTGATTTCTATGTATTCCAAGCCGTACCGCTCGGGTTTGTTGTCCCGCAGGAAACGGCATACTTTCTCAAACACTCTCTCGCCGAGCCGCATAATGCTCCCGTTCTTTTCCGCGATTTCGATAAACACTCCCGGAGGCACCAGATTTCCGTCCTTGTCACGGATACGCGCCAACGCTTCCGCCGAAGTGAAATGCTTTTCCTTCGTAGAATAAATCGGCTGATAAAAGACCTCCACCCTGTCATGCTCCAACGCGTCCATAATCAGCGTTTCCACGCTTTTTTCCCGATACATATCGTCTAAAAGCCTGCGGTCGATGACGACGGTATCCTCTTCCGCATAGTTTTTGCCGTTCATTCTGGCATACCCCAACAGATGTATGACATCCTCGCTTCTCGTAATAATACTTCCGTCCGGCATATAAACCCACTCGGGATTGATATAGTTATTTCCATCCTCTCCCCATCCAAAATCAAAGCGGCTCTTAAGGATATCGAGATATAACTCCGCTTTCTCCCGCTCTTCAAAGATCAGAACCGCTTCGTCTTCTTCGTTTTTAAAAAGATACGCATCCGGTATTCCCAGCAAATAAGCAATTATCTGCCTCTGAACGGCGTCCTGCTCTCCCGTGGAAGCATGGACGCAAAAAGAATTGGGCATAATCAGCTCAATCATCGCATACGGAATTTCCTTCCGATGGAGCTGTTCCGTATATAAAAGCATCGCTTCCTGATTAAACATTCCCGTGCTTTTATCCATATTCAATTCGGGATTTTCCAGTTTCAGATAGATAATCACAATTCCGATTGCGCTCGCAAAACCCACCAACAGCATTTCATTAAAGAAAAACTGCATAATAGCCGCGCCCAGCCACAAAATCATCCAGATCCGCATCGCATCCCATCTTCTCGGGTCAATTTTTTTCTTTTGGGAAATCAGTAAAATCACAATGCAAATCAAAAACGCAGCCGTAAACAAATAGGTTGTCAGCACGCTTGCCCCGTAGGTATAAACCCGCTCGGCGCTTTCCCATGATTTATAAATCGGAAACGCAAAGATCAGAATAATCCCAAACGCAGCCGTCAGACCGCTGACCGTGCAAATCCTCCGGTAAGCCCTGCTCTCGCCGTAAATGTCCGTACATATATATAAAAGAGCCGCCAATCCGGTCAATACGATTGTGGAAATATAAGATTTGCACACAAAATTGATCAACGTTTCCGGAACGTACTCATGATAGGTCAGCAAAACGATGGACAACGTATCCAAAGAAAGATTTAAAAAAGTAATCCAGAACAATCTCATAAACGCCTGCGCGGTATTCAGTTTGATTTTTTTGCGGCAAACATAAAAGTACAGGATAACCAAGAGCAATACGATTCCGCAACATTGCGTTTTGATATTCATCGTTCTTCTCCCTTCCGGATTTTTCTTTATCTATACTGTATCACTTATTGGTACCGAGCACAAATCTTATTTTGAGGCAAGTCTTATTTTGAGGCAAGATGCAGGGCACAGTCCATAAACCGTTTGATCATGGGATTTTTTTGTCCCGCGGCATAGATCAGACCATATTCAATAGGCGCGCTGTCTGCAATATCACAGACCTGTACATTGGAAAGGATATCCTCTTTGCCAAAAGCGTATTCCGGCAGGATACCGACGCCGTAACCGCTTTGCGCCAGAGCCAATACCGCCTCGACGTCGTCCTGACGGATCACATTGTATTCTCCCGGTCTGGATACGAGCATCCGTTCCACTTTGTCGTCTTTCATTTTGGGAACATTCTTCTGTCTGAGTACAACCAGCGGATATGCTTCCAACTCATACAGCGGGATTTTCTCCTGTGCGCCGGGGATCATTCCTCTAAGGAAAACCGCCTTGCTGTGTCCCGTATAAAGCTGCCGGAACCGGCATCCGTCAACGCCTGTAAGCATAGTTTTTGTCCCAAATGCCAGGTCAAGCTGATTTTCCGTCAAACGGCTCATTATCTGAAAATAATCATCCAGATAGATCCTGGGACTGACATCCGGCATTTCCTGCCTGAAAGCATTCAGGATTTTTACGATCCATTCGGTATCATGCCACATAGTGCAGCCAATCCGCAACAGCGTCTGCTCCCGTTTTTTTGCCGTCTCCAGCCGCGCCGGAATCCTTTCTATGCGAAGAAGTATATCGTGGGCGTCATGATAAAAAATTTCCCCTGCGGCTGTCAGGCGTACCGACTTACTGTCCCGGATAAAAAGCTGCACCCCCAGTTCCTGCTCCAATTTTTGAATATGGTGCGTAATGGTCGGCGTCGTCACATAAAGCTCCTGCGCCGCCCTGGTAAAATTCAGGCGGTCCGCCGCCACAATAAAGCATTTTAATTCTTGTGTGTTCATTGCAATCATCTCCCGTCATGGCGTTCACTTTATTATAGCATTAAATAATATTAAACGCCATTTATGAAACGAAAATGGTGATTTCAGTACCGGCGCTTTACAATAATAAGAGAACCTTTAAAAGGAGAGATTACGGGATGGTCGTCTGTGTACTGGAACAAATCGGAAGCTTTGTCATCTATGCCGGCGTGGGCGTACTGACGGTCAAATGCGGCGTACTGGACCGCCATGGACTGACTCTGCTTTCACGCCTGATTACAAAAGTAATTCTGCCGCTTTTAATCTTTACCAATACCTTCAACGGGGCGACGCAAAAAGAATTTCTTTCTTCCCTGTCCATTCTTGTGATTGCCGCCGTACTGTACCTGATACTGTATTGGCTGGCAATCGGATTGGCTGCGCGAAGCGGACTGAAAGGTAATACGAGAAATGTTTATCGCGCCTGCATCATGTTCGGTAACTGCGGTTTTATGGGAATCCCTATTATAACGGCTTTGTTTCCGGAACGGGGCGGATTGTATATTGCCATTTATTCGATTGTCGATCAGTTGATTCTCTGGACGGTCGGTTCCTCTCTTACCGCTCCGGCGGAACGGGCAAAAGAACCTGCGGCGATGCAGACGCTCAAAAAAACAGTCAATCCTGCGACTGTTGCCATAGCGCTTGGAGTAATCCTTCTGCTGAGCGGTCTGTCTCTGCCGGATTTTCTAAACACCGCGCTGACCAAAACAGGGACCGCCGCCACGCCGCTTGCCATGATTTATCTGGGAGGAATGTTCTGCTACATCCGCATCACGGACTATCTGAAGAAAAAAGAAATCTATTTTATGGTTCTTGTAAAGATGGTGCTGCTGCCGCTGGCGCTCTATGCGGTTCTAAGCCGCCTCTCGGCTCTTTCCACGGAAATTGCCGTGGCAATCAGCCTGATCTGCGCTCTGCCCAGTATGTCCTCGGTCGCTATGATGGCTGAGAGCCAGCAAAGCGACAGCGACTATGCAGCGGGCATGATTTTCGTCACCACGCTGCTGTCCGTCATCACGATACCGCTTGTATGTATTTTTTTATAAGGAGAAATGTCGATATGAAAAAAATTTATGCTTTTGAAGTCAGAAAGGATGAAGAGCAATATCTTCAAAACCTCGCCGAAAAAAATAAGATTGAAATTGTATGCACGCCAAAGCTTCTGACATTGGATAAAATTTCTCAGTTGGATACCGGTTCCGCCGTAACGACGCTTGGAATGCACTGCTACAAAGATGAGGAAATGAATGCGCTCGCACAGAGGGATATTCATTATTTTTCCACAAGGACCATCGGCTATAACCACATTGATCTGGAAGCTGCAAAACGATATGGAATCCATGTCTGCAACGCCCGCTACGAGCCTAACGGAGTAGCCGATTATACGGTAATGATGATACTTCTTTGCCTTAGAAACTACAAGCAGGCGCTTTGGCGGATGCAGGTAAATGACTTTTCACTCCCCGGTCTGCTGGGAAGAGAATTAAAAGACCTGACGGTCGGCATCATCGGCACCGGACGAATCGGGATGCAGGTCATGAAAAATCTCTCCGGCTTTGGATGCAGACTTCTGTGCTATGACCAGTACAAAAATCCGGAAGCAACTTCCCTTGCACAATATGTTGACCTGGAGGAATTATACCGCCAAAGCGACGTTATCTCCCTGCATCTTGCTCTGTCTCCGGAGACTTACCATATCATTGACCGCAACGCCCTCTCCCGCATGAAAGACGGCGTCGTCCTGATCAACTGCGCCCGGGGCGGACTCATGGATATTCAGGCGTTAATTGAGGGCATCGAACAAAAAAAGATCGGCGCTCTTGGTCTGGATACTGTGGAGGAAGAAGAACACATTGTGCATCGGGATTTGAAAACCGCTATTTTCGCTGACCGTGAAATCGCTTATCTGAGACAATTCAAAAATGTGGTCTACACTTATCACATGGCTTTTTACACGGATGCCGCCGTAAAAAGTATGGCGCAATGCGGTATTTTGGGCATTTTGGATATGGAGGCAGGAAGGCGCTGCGACACGCAGCTTTGTTAGACACGCGGCTTTGCTAATTTTGATACGCCCAGATATTTTTGATCTGCCCGCTGATTTGTGCAAAGGACCAGCCCCTGCTTCTTGCCGCGCAGTTAGGATCGTTTACCAGAAATTTCCCGTCCTCGTACCCGTAAATCACAATAAAGTGCCCGGTCAGCGTAAAATCTCCCTTTCTCATGGCGCAGATCAAAACGCCGCCGTCATCCAATTTCGCCTTTAGCGCATCCTCCGCCGCGCCAAGCTCCTCGACCCTGACGCCATATGCTGTAGGAAAGTCCGTAAGTAACGCCCACGCCGTCCCCGTTCCCTCTACATAATAGCCGTGTTTCATAGAATACTCGGCTATCCTGTCGGGCGTAAAGGATTCATCTCTTGTCAGATAATACATGACCATGGACAGACAGGTGGGACCGCATCCCGCCAACCCGATATTCTCCCCTCCATAGTCCTGATATCCCCATCTGGAATCCCATTGAAGAAAGAGCGGAAAGCTCTGTTCCTTTTCCTGCTCGCTGATCCCTCCGGTAACGCTTCCGTCGTTATCCGGATAGCCCGCCACAAAATCCGCCATTTCCGGATTATTCGCTAACGCCGTCAACATAATCTCCGGATAATCAGAGCTGTTTTGATAAATTTTTTGAACAGTCGGATTTTGCCTTCCTATTTCTTCCAGCTTTTGAAGCGTTTCCTCCCATGTCCGTTCTACCGGTTTTTCTACCTTTACAGATCCCATGCCTGCAGCGGCTGTAACGGCTGACAGGTTCCATTCTCCCTGCACAATTCCCTGTTCCTGCAGCGCTTCCCGGATTTCTTCCAACTGCCTCTCCAGGTTTCTGATCCGAAACATCCCGATCATCACAAGCACAATTAAAATTGCTGCAAATAACCGATTTCCCAATCTTCGCCTTCTTTTGCGTTCCGAACGCCGTTCCCTGACCGCGGTATCTCTGCTGTTTCCCATTTTCCGTTTTGTCCTCCGTCTCTGACAATCTGTCGCCGATCGGCAATCCCTGACGACCGGTCTCTCCATTGTCAGTATAGCAGGCGCTTCTCTAACTTTTCTCTAAAGATTACACTGCATAAAAAGGGCTGTCCATTATGGACACACCCCTTTAATAATGTTTAGTATGCTATTATAACTTGAAAGTAATATTATACCTAATATATTTAATCTAGTTTATCGTATATAATCTGAGCAGAATCATCTGAAACATTCCAAAGTTCAATTTTGCTATTCTTAGTGTTGTAACCAATATAAGCACCATCTTCTTCATAATCAATTTCAAAATATTTGTCAAAAATAGCTTTTATTTTTGCTACATCATCACAATCAAATACATTAACTGTAACTTCTTCAAGTTTATGATTATCATCAAAATAAAATGAAATCCATGCTGTACATTCTAATCCATAAAATGAATAATTTTCAATATACATACTTACGTAACGACCTTCTTCGTCCCGACTCATATTATATTCTTTATGTTCTTTATACTTTTGATACACATCATGATTGTTCATATCCCATGTAACATTATCAAAATATCCACTTCTTTTTTTATTAAGCGAGATAATATTAATAGTTATGATAGCACATAATAATATGATAATAATTACGATTATACTAATTGTCTTTGGATTCTTTAATTTATCAATTATAACTTTTTTCTTTTATTGTTTTCTCTGCTGTTGTTCTTTTAAATGAATTTCATCAAAATATGCTTTTATACCATATCCACACTCAGGACAATTTGTAGCACTATCAGATACATTCTCTCGACCACATTCAGGACATTTAATAATTGCCATAAAACTTCCTCCTTTTAGACACTGCACTTATTTATGCGCTCACTACATAATTTGCAATTTTCACTCTTTATTTTAGTTATTTATTTTGTGGCAAAATTATAACTTCTGGCTATTTCTTTATACATATGATCTTATATTCTTCAATTACGAATTGTATTGTTTCAACACATCTAAACCTCCGCATTCAGAAATAACATATTCAGCAAATCATTTATACTATTTTATCATATTTTATACTACCTTTCAATATTAAATAGCATAAAGTGGTATCCTAATTTAAAGGTAGGTGATTGAATGAAACCATTGAAAGAAAAAGTCAGCATTACACTTGATGGGGATATAATACAACAAATAAAGGAACTAGCAGAAAATGATGACAGATCATTTAGTCAGTATATAAATATGGTTCTAAAAGACTATATAAGTAAAACGGATAAAACTGTTAAAAAATAATTTAGGGGAGTTCGATAAAGAATTCTGTGGCATTTTTGATAGAAATCTAAAAAACTTTATTTTCAATACTTTGATCTATTTTCCACACTTTTTAATCATAATTCAGTAATTTCTACAAAACCTCGTATGAATGAATAACGTATACACTTCAGCACTCTCAATTTCCATTCCAATGTATGATGCAATAAATTTAGTATCTTTGCAAAATACCACCAACTTTCCAAATGTAAAATTCCCTTACACAAAAAGACATTATTATCTATATTGCTATAAGCAATGATGCCTTATCATTTCTTCATTTTCCATCCATATTTAAGTAACAAGCAAACTTTTCATTAAGACGTTGAATAAAAACATTCTACTCATTCTTGTGCCTAACTTTTACCCAAATTATCACGATACTTTATAATAAATTAAGTTACTTTGATTTTCTCTTAAAATTGTTTGCATGGCTTGAAAATGCTTTATTTTTTAGCTTTATCATTTCTAAAAAATTCTTAGTCGCCATCCATCTGCTTTGCAATTTTTTTACGGAAGCCCTAGATTTATATCGGTCTGAGAAATGTCCGCACGCCCATCCCTAATATCCTGATTCATTTTTCATAGTTATAAGATTTTATTATAGAAAACTGTATGCTTTTCCGATTATAACCATAGATATGTTTGCTCATACTATCTGGCACGAGAGGACAGAAAGTACGTCAATTGCCCCATCACTCCGTCCGACTTAATCCACCACTGATTTTAGTGTTGTGGTCGTAGAAGGGAACATATCCATGACATTGTATGGGAAATTTTCCTATTTACAAAAGTATATCAGCCAACAACTAAATACTCTATAACTTTTTCTGGCTATATCAACTTGCTTTGTTGATGATTAAAATTGATATTCCGGTTCGTTTATCACATTCCAAAAGTAATCATATTCTTCTTTTGTTAATGATTCAGAGTACGAAAACAAATCATACTTCTCAGCCTCTTCACCATTCAAAGGAATCGCATTATATGAATATTCGTTTATAACAAAATTATTTTTGACATAAAAAAGGGCTAACTCAGAGCCCTTTTCTACTTCCAAAACAATTTGCTTTTTCAACTTTGCTAAATGTTCAAGTAACCGTGATCCTGCTCCAATTCCTCGATTATCACATGATACAACTATGTATTCGCAGAAAATCAAGCTATCAAAATCCCACCACAAAGCAAAAGCTAAACCAAATTCATCATTAAAAAACGATACATAATAGTTTTTGTGCTTGAAAGCTTTATATTGGCTTTCCTTATGGCGAAGTTCGGATTTCTTAAAGTACTGATTCAAAGCATTCTATAAAAAATCTAATGATTCTGTAGATAAATTACTCGTGGCTTGATCATTTATTTTTTCCATTTACGCTTCTATCCACCTAACAATTCGATTTATCAGTATTTCTTCAACTCCTACAACATCATGATCAGCGTCAAGATCATCTATGACCATCAGATTAGTAAACTTACTCCTCAGATAGTCGACCCATATGCTTTGTCTATGGAGTTGTAAACCGTCTTTTTTTCCAACAAACGCAATGCATTTGTTACTCAAGGAATATTCTGGGTTTTTCTCAAGATTAAGGTAATGGAATGCGGAGCCTTTTAAAATCTTAATAAGTGCATCATAAGTGATTGGAATCTGATAAACCCATTCAGCACAATCACCTAAAGCACCGTACTCATTTTTATTAGCCCAATTTAAATCAGCCTTTCCCCAACCATTATCCCTTTCTGAAAACTCCATTGCTTCAATTCGAGTAATCTGCTCTTCAACTGTCTCAGGCTTTCGCCATAAAGCTTGCACGGCATAACTATCCACAGGTGACAAAAGTATCATTTTATTATCTCCATGAGTTGATACAGAGTACTCTATTATTTTATCACAGCCCAAGCTGTGTCCTTGAAGTATAATTTCTTCATAGCCGCGGCGTTTAGCAAAATCGACTGCTGCCTGAATGTCCTTTTGTGAATCGTTATAATCTGCCACACCTCCACCAACGTATTTCAATTGAACTCCATAATACCCCTCTGCAAGCCCATCGTGTGATGAAAGATTTACTGTAAGCAAGTCTATTCCGCTCTGGCAATATATCTTGGACATATACCATAAGAATTTATTCTGATAGAAATTCCCAAAATTGCCATGAATATGTACAACAATTTTGCGTAATGAGTTGGGATCATTTTGAAACAGCATTCCAACAATTTCAAAATCATCAACCGTTCTAAAGGATACCAATTGACCCACGTTACTAAATAACTCTTTCATCAACTCACCTCCCATTATTTAGCAAAATATACATAATCCATTTAATAAACTACCAATATACAAGATGTCACTTTGTAAATTTCATCTTATGCTTACTATTTACAGTACTCGCAGAAATATTTACAATTCTAGAAATAGAATTATCACAAATCAATCCGCAAGTACCTTTATATGCCAAAATGGCGTCAGGTTTTGATTGAACAACCGTTCTGATCTTTTCGGCATAAGAGATATCTGTTGTTGTTATTCCAGAAATCAAGTTATCATCAAAAGGAACAATTACACACTTGCTTCTTCCTTTGAAAATATTCCACATTCTCTTTTCTTTCCCTAACATACTAGATGTTTTCATATAATCATCTCCCTTGAATATATTTAATCATTCCATCTTCGTAAGTTATCACAACACCACTAAACTCTGACTATCCTGTGACTGCAGTACAACATTTTTGATTCTGTTATCCGGATTTAGCATCTTTACCATATATAAAACCTACAGACCATTCATACCAATATGGAGCGCCTGTTCCTGCTGTTAAATTACTCATGCTCCACCTCACGATTAGTTATTTCAATACCACTTTTTCCCTTTATAATAAATCTCTGCTCAAATACAATTCCCAATACATCCGCAATTTTAAGCATTTCCTCTGTACTAACAGTTCCACGCTTCAGCTTTTTATTAAAATTCTGCGGAGTCTGCCCGATACGTCTGCAAAGCTCCGCAAGACTGATATTCTGTTTCTCACACAACTCTCTTATCATATCCGATGTTGTCATGATCCACCTCCACTAATATATTTTTATTACAAACCATGTGGTTGATAAACACAAGAGGTCTGTGTGATAATTCACTAAAAATTTACCTTAAATTAAGAAAACACCCTGCATTTCTGCAAGGTGCCGTTCTCACATTTTTTCTGCCCTATCTCTCCACATCCACCGTCATCCCGGATTTGAATTCCACCTCAAACCGCTCCTCGTAGACCGTAACCTTTTCAATCAGCCGCCGCACAAGCTGCTCATCATACTCCAGGACCTCTGTTGGCTGGCTGTCCAGAAATTCCCGCATCTCGGCAATCCGCTTTTGCAGCCCCTTCCTCTCTGCACTCTCCGCCAAAGCGTTCTGTTTCAACTCTCGTAAGCGGTGTATCTCATCGGCTATGTCGTTATAGTCTTTTTGGGAATTCGCCCGCTTCAGCAGCTCTTTTTGCAACTCCTCTAGCTTTGCCTCAATGCCCTCTGTCGGGGATTCATCCTCCTGCCGAATGACCGCCTCCACATTCTCCTGCAAGGCAGCCATCATACTGTCCCTGTCGCCAAGTGCCATATTGATAGCCTTTATCACGGCCTCCTGCAGTTCTGATTCCTGAATGGTCGGCGCATCACAGGCGGATGGGCCATGCTCCACACGGGTGCAGCACCTCCAAACAGTGGAGTGTTTCCCGCGGTTATTCCATGCAATCCTGCGGTAAATATCACCGCACTTGGGGCAATAAACGATGCTGGATAAAGCGTACTTGCTACTATAAACCCGCTTCTTCCGTTTCTCCCCACTGTGGAGGTTTGCCCGCCGCACCATTTCCTCCTGCACCTGCATATAGAGGTCACGGGGAATAATAGGGGGATGGCTGTTTTCCACATAATACTGCGGTACGATTCCATTATTCTGCACCCGCTTTTTGTTAAGGAAATCCACCGTATAGGTTTTCTGTAGAAGGGCATCCCCAATGTACTTCTCGTTCTGCAAAATCTTCCGCAGCGTTTCTGGACGCCACTTCGCTTTTCCCGCCGCCGTCAGGATTCCATCCGCCTCAAGCCCTCTGCCTATCTGGAGCAGACTGCTACCCTCCAGATATTCCCGGTAGATGCGCTTCACAACCTCTGCCTCCGTAGGCTCAATGATCAGATGCCCATCCTCGTCCTTGGTGTATCCGAGGAAGCGGTTGTGGTTGACCTGCACCTCGCCGTTTTGATACCGGTACTGCAATCCCAATTTGATGTTCTGGCTCAAGGACTGGCTTTCCTGCTGTGCAAGGCTCGCCATGATGGTAAGCAGCACCTCTCCTTTGGAATCCATCGTGTTAATGTTCTCTTTCTCAAAGAAAACAGGAATGTTCTTCTCCTTCAGTTCCCGGATATATTTCAGGCAGTCCAGCGTATTCCGGGCAAAACGGCTGATGGATTTCGTGATGATCATATCAATCCTGCCAGCCATGCATTCCTCGATCATACGAATAAACTCACTGCGTTTCTTGGTATTACAGCCGCTGATTCCATCATCCGCAAATATCCTCGCCAGCTCCCATTCCGGATTTTTCTGAATGAACTGGGTGTAATGCTCCACCTGCACCTCGTAGCTGCTTGCCTGTTCATCGCTGTCCGTGGAAACACGGCAGTAAGCGGCAACCCTGAGTTTCGGTTTTTCTTCTGCCGTCACGGTATTTCCCACCCGTTTCCGGGCGGGGATAACAGTAATGTTCTTATTCGCTTCCATCCATCGCCACCTCGCTTTCTATCAGGCTGTAGGCATAAGCCGCCTGTGCAAAAGGGTCATCATAGACTATTTTTACAGCAGGCATTGTAAACTTTGTCGGGAAAGGCTCCGCCTGTTTTACTTCCAGTTCTCTCACACGGCCGAGCGCCTTTGCACGGCTCATCCGGATTTCCTCTGCTTTATCAAAGGTCGCCTTATCAATAATCGCCGGATAATAATTATTTCCAAGGTATTCATCAAGTTTTGCCTTATTCTCGTTAATGCCGTCCAAAAGACTTGTCTTTACGAAATTTCTAATCCCAATATTATTCATAGAACCTTCTATATCATCTTTTATTAGATAAAATTAAAAAAGAGCCTCAGATGTCTCCGAAGCTCTTCAAAATACTATGAAATTTAATATTTTAAAGACTATATAACTCCCTTACACAACTTGTCTCAAATGCCTGTAAATACTGATCTTTAAATGTTTCTGCATAGGTATGGTTTATTCCCCAATTTTTATTTGGGGGATATTTGGAATTCAAAAAATAAAAGGCAAAATATGAAGTTTTTGAAATTGGGGGATTGTGCCTCTCAATTTGAGGAATCAATCTATCCTCCAAGTCATACCAGTTAATCAAATCAAAAATATGTTCTTCGATTACTATTCAATCACTATTCGCTCATCATTTATGAGTGAATTATTTAGATCTTAATATAAACGTTACTTTTGGTAGTGCGTGTCTTCTTTATAATTCCAAAATTGCATAAAACCTTTAAATATCTTCTGACTTGCGCCTCTGACCTTCCAGTAATTTCCACACCTTTTGCGGTAGTAATCTCTTCATTCTCTTTTAGATAATCCACAATTTTTATAATTGGTTCTTTTTTCAATTCGCTCATTTTTTCGTTCATTATTCGCTCACTCAAAATGCTTGAATCAACTTTCTCCCTTGCGGACAACATTTCCAAATACCTAGCACAAGCCTTGCATAGAACCATAATACCCGACTCATTCATTTCATACTCCGGTAATGGTCCGTTATACAACTCACAAGCTTCCCTGATTTTTTCAAAACCTCTTCCCCAAGCCTCAATCATACCACTTTTGAAAAAAATATTTGCCAATTTAGGATTGTATGGTTTAGAAGAATGTTTCATAAATAGCTTCTCAGTAGAATCCAAGTTGGGCGGCATTTCGCCATCATTCCAAATATATATTTTATCCTCATACACACTAATCTGAATCGGATTACAACTGCTATAGTCCTTATGGACAACAGCATTTAATAAAATTTCTCGAAAAGCCTCCTTATGGAACATAAACTGCTCAACTCTCTGAATTCCCTCATAGTCAATCAGTGCCTTCATGTATTTTGTATAAACTAAATCTATCGCCTTGTCCACCTGCTCTATTAGAGGACCATGCACTTCATCCTGATACACCAAGTCAGCATCCGATTTTCCAAAATATCCAATTTTAATATAAGAACCAGTCACCCATTTTTCAGGATCTCTATAAAATGCCAGCATAGCGGCTCTCATCAAATATCCATCTTCATCAATTAGATGCAGGTTATCCATTAAAATAATATCTTCTACGCTGACTTCTTCATTTGTAAGTCTTCCTCTTTTCACTGCCTTCTCTTTAAATAACTGTATTGCCTCCTGATTCAAATCTGCTACTGACAGTTTAGGCAAAGGGACTCCATCCCATGTTTTTCCCTGCGTTTTTAACAATGCCCGTTCTAATTCCTTTCCAGTAATTTCACGCATGGTACTGCCTGAACGATAATAATATTTTCCGTGAAAACTAATTAAAGACGGATATTTATCAACAATAATTTCTAAATATTCCAGTTCCCCTTCATATAAAAGATTCACATCCACAATAATCCCCATTGTATCCGTAATCTTATTAGGAATTCTCTCTAACAGTTCTCTTGCATTACCAATCCCGACAACATTCCCTTCATCATCTGTACCAATGTATATTTTTCCCCCATAGGCATTCGCATATCCACAGATCCACTTTAAATATTCATCATGCCAATTTTCTTTCCACTCTATTGATTGATGTTCTCTTTCTTTCACACTTTCACCAACTTTCTCATCCACTGTCTCTTTGCTTTTTCGTAATCTCCTGTGCCAATTTCTTGAATAGCAGGTCGTCTTTCGTCAAACCAACTGCTTCGTCAATGTGTCTGTAATCGTCGAATCCTTTCCATATGTCTTAATGATATACTAAATCCTATTATTGCTTCTTTTAGGATTCGCCGATCTGAATGGATTCCCATAAATCAACTCCACATCACTGATTTCAATGGATTCGCTCCTAATGATTGTAATTTTATCATAGTTCAATTTAACTATCTACCTCAAATATTTCAATGACAATAACATTAAAACATTAAAAACCCTTGCAAATGACATTTTCACGCCACTTACAAGGGTTCTTATCGCTGTCTCTATCCACTTAATTTCGACAAATTTTTACATATTCATCTGCGCTGCAACCTCAGCCGCAAAGTCCTCATTTTTCTTTTCCAGACCTTCGCCTGTTTCAAAACGAACGAACTCTGTTACCTTTAAGTCCGTGCCGTTTGCTTTGCCGACTGCTTCCAGATATTTTGCAACGGATTCTTTGTTTTCAGCCTTTACATATTCCTGCTCTAACAGGCAGACTTCCTTTAACTCTTTGTTCAGACGTCCGATGATCATCTTTTCAATGATCGCCTCGGGCTTGTTTGCGTTTTTAGGATCAGACTGCGCCTGCGCCATAAGAATTTCTTTCTCATGCGCCTTGTACTCCTCTGATACGTCCTCTGTGGATACGTATTTGGGATTCATAGCCGCTACCTGCATCGCTACGTTGGACAACGCTTCTTTGATGTCGTCGTTGACTACGCCTGTTTCCGCTTTTACGATTACGCCGATTCTTCCGCCGCCGTGAAGATAAGTTACAACACAGCCGTTTTCAGCAGTAACCTTTGCAAATCTTCTGATATTCAGTTTCTCGCCGATGGTAGCGATTTTTTCTACCAGAGCATCTTTTACAGTCTTGCTGCTGTCTTCGATCCATGCTTCTTCCATCAATCCGTCCACGTCAGCCGCGTCGGAAGCAAGCGCCTGTTTTGCAACTGCCTCTACGTAAGTCTGGAAAACTTCGTTTTTAGCGACAAAGTCCGTCTCGGAGTTTACTTCTACTACCGCCGCGGTATTGCCTTCAACCGCTACGCGGCAGATACCTTCCGCTGCGATTCTGCCAGCTTTTTTCTCAGCCTTTGCTGCGCCGCTCTTTCTTAATAATTCTACTGCTGCATCCATATCGCCGTCTGTTTCCGTAAGAGCTTTCTTACAGTCCATCATACCGGCACCGGTCATTTCTCTTAATTCTTTTACCATGGAAGCGCTAATTGCCATGTCTGTTTCCTCCATTCATCAATCAAATTTCAAGTAATATCCTAATTTATCGGATTATGCTTCTTCCGTTGTCTCTTCCGCTTCGTCTGCGCCTTCCAGCATTTCAGCCTCTACTTCGTCAACCGCTTCTCCCTGATTTGCTTCGATAACAGCGTCAGCCATTTTGGAAACGATCAGTTTTACCGCGCGGATCGCATCGTCATTACCCGGAATTACAAAATCAAGCTCTTCGGGATCGCAGTTTGTATCTGCCATACCGATCAGCGTAATTCCCAGTGCATGAGCTTCCTGTACGCAAATTCTTTCCTTCTTAGGGTCTACAACGAAAATTGCATCGGGGATCTGTGTCATTCCTTTGATACCGCCCAGGTTCTTTTCCAGTTTTTCCCACTCTTTTTTCAGTGCGATAACTTCTTTTTTGGGTAATACGTCAAAGGTGCCGTCCTCGGACATTTTCTCAATTGCTTTTAATCTTTCGATACGGCTCTGAATGGTCTTGAAGTTGGTCAGCATACCGCCTAACCATCTTTCATTTACATAAAACATACCGCAGCGTTCCGCCTCTGTCTTTACGGCATCCTGCGCCTGTTTCTTGGTTCCTACGAAAAGAACGGTTCCGCCTGCGGATACGATCTGGGAAACTGCCTGATAAGCTTCATCCACTTTGCCTACAGATGTCTGCAAGTCGATAATATGGATACCGTTTCTCTCTGTGTAGATGTAAGGAGCCATTTTAGGGTTCCATCTTCTTGTCTGATGTCCGAAATGAACACCTGCTTCTAATAACTGTTTCATTGAAATAACGCTCATGTTTCTTACCTCCGTTTGGTTATTTACTTCCGTATACATCCGCTCTCCTGCCACCTCCGCGTCAAAGAAGCACCGGCAGTCAATCCGCATACGTGTTTGATTGTTTCCGATGCGCCGCCGGACTGAAATCTCCCGACGAACCGCAACGTGAAAATTTTATCATAAAGAAAGAGCAAGTTCAAGGGTTTTTCCCGAAAAACATGCTCTTTTTTCTTTGATATTTGTACTTTCTTTCGTACATTTCGAAACATCACATTCCGAAACGCTTATCTTGTCAGCGCCTCCGCAATCTCCTGCGGCGTCGCTTTCGCAGGGATTTCATGTTCGCCTGCTGCAATCCGTTTGTCATATCCGTTGCCGCATAAAAAAACGTCGAAAGCCGCCGCGTCGTCTATGACGCCCGCCTCCTGCAGCCTGTTGGCAACGCTTCTGGAGCCGTCGCCGCTGTAGACGGTAATGATAATGCTGTCCGTCTCCGTTTCATCCGCGCCCTCAGGATCGCCTTCCGCCTCAGGCACAATTTCCTGCTTCGGGTCGCCCTCCGCCTCCAAGGCACTTTCCTGCCCCGGGACACTCTCCGCCTCCGAATCGTTTTCCTGCTCCGCTTCGTTTTCCGATACGGTCTGCGCCGTAAGCTCCGGCGTTTCCGTTTCTTCTTTTCCGAAGTCGTCGGCAAGAACGCCGCTTTCCTCTTCGACCATACCCATTTCCAAAGCTCTTTCCCGGATTTCTTCATCGGTCATCGTTTCTTTTCTGCCGGAAAGCGCGACGCCCATCAGAAGCGCCGTCACAATAATGCCAACGCCAAGACCTCTCATATAATATTTCAGTTTCACGATTATATCACCTCAAACAAATCAATGACCAGCTTGACTTCGCCTACGCCAAGACCGAGTTCTCTGGCAATCGCCACATTTGATTTGCCCTGTTTGTGCATTTCCAGTATTTTTTCGTTGTTGTTGGTTCCCGACACATTTTCCACATCCACCTCGGGCTCCGCCGTCTGTTCCGGCTCCGGGGCGGCGGATTCCTGTACCAGCTCCTCCTGATACATCTTTGCCGCGTTTTCAAGCTCGTTCTTGGTTTCCTTGACAATGGCGCTGGTTCTGTCCGCTTCCTTTACGGTTTCCCGCAGATTTTTCTGCTTATCATGAAGCATATCGTATAAAAACATAACCTCCTGATGGCTCTTATGGATATCTTCCAGCACCGTTTCCGAAAATTCGGAAACTGCGGTAATTTTTTCGTTGGAAACCCGCTCTAAGGAACGTTCGGATTTCTCCGCCGCATAGGTCAGGGTTTCATCCACCTCTTCCTGCAGTTTCTCTTTCGCTTCTTTCATCTGGTCGTCAACAATTTCTTTAATCTTCTCTTCGGCGCCCTTCAAAGCGTTCTCGTCAAGGCTCCCCTTTTTATCGGGGATGATGAAACTGACGACAACAATGACCGCGCCCAAGATCAGAAGTACAATTTCCATTCCTGTCATGGTATCTCCTATTGTCAGACTGACATATCAAAATGCGATACGCCCTTCAATACAACTTTTCCTTCCTGCGGCTCTTTCTGCTTTTTTCTTTTTGCGCCGCCGTCGCCTGCATACTGCCCGTTCCCCTTTTCCTTGGCATCCGTATGATTTTCGGTCTTATCCGCATTATCCCCCTGAACAACCTGATTCAGTTTCTTTTCTATCTTTTTCTCCGTCTGCACCTGAAATTGTGCCTGATCCACCGCAGGCTTCACGTTTTCCTGATGCTTTAACGCAGTATAATCCTGGGTTCTCTGAATACCTCCCTGCAATTCGATCATTCCAATCGCCATACAAGACACCTCCTAATATGAAGTTGCTTTAATGTCTCCCCGCTCCCTGATAAAGCGACAATACCGCATACTGCTTTTTAACACCATGGACACATCTCCGATGGCAATCTTGGTTCCCGCATACACATCGTCGGATACGCAGACGCACGCCTGCCCCTGGCTCTGCATCAATTCATCCAGTTGCTTTAATTCCAACTGATCGGCTTCAAGCTGTTCCATCTGCTGTTTGTTTGCCATGGCGAGCGTCTGGATATATTTCATCTGCTCGGGCGGAAATTTTTCGCCCTTTTTCAGTCTCTGGGTTGCGTTGACCAAAATCGGCTGGATATTTTTCAGATTCTTCGTAATCTCCATAACCTCTTTTTGCAGCTCCTGAAATCTTTTTTTCTGCTCCGGATTCACGCCCACCTCTACGACTGTATCTGCTCCCATGGAAGATCCCAGGGTCTTGCAGCTGATCTTTTCCGTGGCGCGGACAATTCCGCCCGCAATAAAGCCTCTTCTGCCGTCTACGATCACTTCCGTATTGGCGTTGACATTGCTGTGCAGGATCGACTCGCTTTCCACATAAGCTCCCGCATAAATCGTAGCGTTTTCGGCAAATTTAAGGATTACTCTGCCTCCCGCCTTCAAAACGCCCTTGCCCATGCCGTTCATGCCTCTGGCAATGATGATATCGCCGTCCGTCTCGATATGCGCGCCTTCCACAACGCCGCGGACTTCCACGTTTCCCTTTGCTTTAATGGAGAATCCCGCCTGCACGTTGCCGGTTACTAACACGCTGCCTTCGGATTCGATATTTCCCGTCGCCGTTCCGACATTTTCCACCTCATAGACGTCCGAAACAAACACCTTATCTCCCGTCAGGCTCACATGCCCGTTTAAATCGGAGATCAGGGTACACCCGTCCTCGGACAGCGTGATATTGCGCCCGTATTTTAAGCTCAGGTGCTTGATGTCCCTGGGGCTGATCTTTTCGCCGCGCACCGTGCTGCCCGGCTTTCCCGGCACCTCTTTGTATAATTTCGCCAGCACGTCGCCGGCTTTACAGTGGTTAATCGTATTCAAATGAAAAAAATCCACGGAACCGTCTTCGTTTCTGGTGGGTCTGGTGCTCAAATCCGTATTGAAATAGTATTCGATGCGGGCATCCCTCCCCTGCACCGGTTCCATGCCTCTTGCCACCACAATATCCTCGCAGTAGTTCCGCTTAGCAAGATATGCTTCGATCGCCGCTTCGTCGTAGCCGAACGCCACATTGCGGAATTTTAAATCCTGTATGACCTCTTCCTTGCCGCTGATCGGCGAACCGTTATTGCTGGGAGGATAAAAGCGCGCGACCGCCTCCATCCCGTCCTCGGAAATCCGCAGAGAAAACATTTCCTGCTCCGGGAACCCGCATTTGGGCGTAAGCGGCACCACCTTCTCCCGGTCCAAAAGAGCCGCTGCCTGGTACAGCGCCTTCAAATCCGGCACTTCCACATTTTTTAACTGCAAATATTCCGTCAGTTCGGCAATATTGATTTTTTCCCCGCCGTCACTGGGAGGCACCAGTCTGACCGCCGTCCCGCCCGGACTCATCATCAATTGAAAATAAGCATTCATAGCACCCCTCCGTACTATCTGTCTGTTAAAATACCCATATACTCTCCGAGCCGATTTTTCATCTTCATTAAAGCCTTTGTATGAAGCTGGGATACTCTTGACTCCGAAACTTCCAATATGCGGCTGATTTCTTTTAACGTCAGATCCTCGTAATAATACAATTCAACAACGATTTTTTCTTTTTCCGTCAGCGTCTCCATGGCTTCCTTCAGTTTTTCCTTCAGTTCCTCCTGCTGCGCCGCGTCCTCCGGTATTTCATAATTGGCATTCCATCTCTGGTCCCCCACGATCTCAGGGCCGCCCTGGTCCATATATTCGTTCAGACTGACCACGCTGGTAATCTTCATCTGGGACTGCCATTCCAGATATTCTTCGTCGGAAATTCCCAGCCCTTTTGCAATCTCCTCATCGGTGGCGTTTTTCCCCGTCGTCGTTTCGATTTCCCTGATTACCGTATCGATCTTTTTCTGCCTCTGTCTGATTGTTCTGGGAATCCAGTCCATTTTGCGGATCTGGTCCAGTATGGCGCCGCGGATTCTGAGGCTGGCATAGGTTTCAAATTTCACATCCTTACAGGTGTCAAATTTGTCAATGGCGTCAATCAGCCCGAATACTCCGTAGCCCACAAGGTCGTCATACTCCACATTATATCCGAGATACATGCTGAGCCTCCCTGCGACCAGCTTTACTAACGGGGCATATTCCAATATGATTTTTTCACGCAAATCCGGACTCTTCGAGCGATAATAATCCCGCCAGAGCCGTTTTCTACCTGCTTCGTCCATGGTACCCTCCGCAAAATACCGCTAACAGCCGTCAGCTTTCCCGTTCCGCCTTTTTGACCTCTTGTGCATTCTGCTTATCCTCTTCGTTTAATTCCTTCTCGATAACCGATCCTTCGTCCTTTTTCTCTTCCGCCTCTTTGATCTGCTCATCAAAAACATCCAGCACCTTTTTGATTCCCAGACCGAACAGGTAAAAGATAATCAATACGCTCAGAAGGGTCCACAACATTTTCGTCAGTTCATAATCCTTCAGATATGTAATGATACTGGTAACGGCTCCCGCCGTCAGCATCAGAATAATCGGAAGCATTTTTCTTTTCTTTTTCATCAAATCACCTTCTCCGGCTTTCCAACCGCCCTGATGATAAAATCCCCCGTCTCCGGATAAAAAATAACCGTCCGTCCGTAATTTTCCCCTGTATCGCTTGCCAAAATCGGTATCCGCATTTCCAACAGCTTCGCCTTTACGGCTTTCACGTTCCGGTCTCCTACCCGTACCATGCTGGATTTATTCTGAAACGCAAACATCTGCGCTCCGCCCGCAATCTTCGCGACCAGTCTGCTCCTTGCGCCGCCTGCCGCCACAATCTGTCTGACCAGCTCTTCGATTCCCGTATCCGCAAACTTGGGGATATTGCTGTTATCCCTGATCGCGGTACTGTCCGGCAGCATAATATGCGCCAATCCCCCGATACCGGTCCCCGGATCTCTGATCGCAATTCCCACGCACGACCCCAGCCCCAACGTTGTTACGCCGTCAGGACTTTTGCAGACCTTCAGATCCGCCATTCCTACTTTTATTATTTCACTCATAATTACATGCCTATCGCGGTCAGTATTTTATCATAGGATTCCAAGTCCGGAACCAAAATGAAATAACCGTTTAACTCCACATCATCCGTAAACTGTGTCTGTATCAGCAAAATCTTATCGCCCAGTTCCCCAAATTCGATCGCCGGAACGCTTAAAATCGCTCCAGCCATATCAATGCTCAAATCGGGAACGGACGGCATAATCTTCATATTTGTCAGCATCGACAGCGAATTGAGATAAGACGCCACAATGATATTGCCGATTTCCTTTAAGGCGGACAATTCCATTTCCGTAAATTCCCCGTCCGGATTGGAGGGCATCTGTGTCAGCTTTGCCACCAGACTGTGCGCCGCTTTTTCCTCCAAAAGAAACATCATACTGCCCGTAATATCCCCCTCTACCAGCAGATAAACGCCCGCCATGATCTGTTCCTCTCCTCCCATGGCGGAACCGACCTCCTGAAAATCCAGAAGCCTTACCTGAGGGACTTTCATATCCACTTTGCACTGAAGCATCTGCGCCAATGCCGTCGTCGCATTTCCCGCTCCGATATTGCCGATCTCCTTCAGCACATCGAAATACTGCTGGGAATCGTTTAAATTAAAATTCTGCATATCTTATCCTATTCCGGCGACTAATTTGCCTTTTCCTTCTCCGCAAACACCAGATTCATATCCAGCAGGGAAATAAGCTCTCCCTTATCCTTGCCGACGCCCGAAAGATAATTGATCTTATCCTCTTTGGAATCGTAGGAAACCTTCTCGATCTGGGACACTTCCAGAGTCACGACTTCCTTTACCTCATCCACCAGCATACCGATGACTTCTCCGTTGTCCAGCCTGATAATGATGATTCTCGTGGTCTTGGTAATCACGTCCTCTTCCAGCCCCATTTTCAGGCGGATGCTGACAACGGGAATTACCTCGCCGCGCAGGTTGATCACGCCCTTGATGTAGCTTTGCACCTTGGGCACTCTCGTGATTCTCTGCATACGTACAATATTGTCTATGTATTTAATATCAATTCCAAACTGCTCTTCGCCGAATTTTACGACGATGTACTGAATACTTTCCTGTCCGTTAAGCTCTTTTAATTCATCCATTGTGCCGTCCCCCTTTTAAAGCAATGCGTTTGCATCGATGATCAGTGCGATTTCGCCGTCGCCCAGTATCGTAGCGCCGCTGATAATCTTGCTCTTGTTGATATATTTGCCAAGGGATTTGATAACGATTTCCTGCTGTCCCATCAACTCGTCCACAACAAGTCCGCCCAACTTATCGCCTTTCTTTACAATCGCAACGATCAGATTATCCTCCGGTCCCTTGGTGGACGCGATATCCAATACCTCGTTTAATCTGATCAGAGGAATAACATCCCCGCGCAGGTTGATCACTTCTTTATTTTGTACAAATTTGATCTCGCCGGGCGCAATATCCTCGATAGTCTGAATGGAGCCGAGGGAAATCGCATATTTCTCGCCGCCGACTTCCACCATCAGCGCCTGGATAATGGCAAGCGTCAAAGGCAGGCGGATACTGAAGGTACTGCCTTCTCCCAGCTTTGTCTTAACCTCTACATCGCCGCTTAAAGCCTCGATCTTGGATTTTACCACATCCAGTCCGACGCCCCTTCCGGATACGTCCGACACCTTCTTCGCCGTGGAAAAGCTCGGCAGGAACAACAGATCGATTATATCCTTATCGCTCATGTTTTCAGCCTGTTCCAGCGTTATCGTTCCTTTTTCGATCGCTTTCGCCTTAACCCCTTCCACATCGATACCGTTACCGTCATCCCTTACCTCGATGACAACGTTGTTGCCGTCCTGGTAAGCGTCCAGAAAAATCGATCCGACTTCGGGTTTTCCTCTCTGGAGACGAACCTCCGCCGACTCCAGACCGTGATCCGCAGAATTACGGAGCAGGTGCATCAGGGGATCGCCGATTTCATCAACCACGGTACGGTCCAGTTCCGTCTCTTCGCCGCTCATAAACAACTGCATTTTCTTATCCAGCTTTTTAGAAAGATCCCTGATCATCTTCGGGAACTTCTGTACCACGGATTCAATAGGAACCATTCTTACCTTCATGACGGACTCGTGCAGATTGGTCGTTACGCTTTCCAGATATTCAATGGGCTCATTGACCGAGCTGTTGGCAGTAATGCCTTCGGTCGCTGCAGCGGATACCAGGGAGTTTTTCGCAATAATCAGCTCGCTGACCAGATTCATCAGCACGTCCAGCTTTTCAATATCCACGCGGACCGTCCTGTTGACAACGGGTTTGACGTTTTTATTCTTATCGGCTTTTGCCGGCGCCGCCGCGGTTCTCGCAGCCGCAACAGCCGGCTGCGCCTTCTCCTCTTCCTTCACAACCTCCGCTTTCTCCGGCTCCTTGGGCGCTTCCGTCTCCATCAGGGATACGTAACAGCTATCGATTTCGGATATGTTCATAATCGCGGCTCTTACCTTTTCGCAATCCGCGTCCGTGATAAAGATCACGCTGAATTCAAAATCAAATTTTTCATCTTCGATATCCTGGGCGCTCGGCACGGATACGATGGTCTCTCCCAATTCCTCCAGCGCCTTAAATACCAAAAACGCTCTCGCCGCCTTTAAAATGCAGCTCTCCTGTACGTAAACGGTAATTCCCATGACGTTCTTGCCCATTTTTCCGGCTTCCGCCATTACGGTCCGTTCCGTATCTCCCAGAGGGATTTCTCTCCATTTCTCTTTTGCGGTATCCGACGCGGAAGCGGCAGCCGCCGTTTCGGGCGCTTCCTTCTTTTCCTCTTTTGCCGGTGCGGCAGGCGCAGCTTTGCCTTTGGAAGCCAATATGTCATTCAACGCTTTGATCAGATGTTCGTTATCGTTGGTTCCCTCGTCGGAAGTGTTTTGAATATTTTCCGTATACTCTTCCAACGCGTCGAGGCACTGGAACAGCACGTCGATCATATTGCCGTCCGCCTGAAAGGTCCCGTTGCGGACCTCCGAAAATACGTTTTCCATATCATGGGTCAGCGTCTGCATCCGCTTATATCCCATAGTGCCCGCCATACCCTTTAAGGTATGCGCCGCACGGAAAATCTCGTTGATCGTATCCATATTTCCGGGATCCTGTTCCAGATTCATGAGCTGATCGCTCAGGCTCTGTAAATGTTCTTTGGTTTCATCAAGAAAAATCTCAAGATATTGACTAACATCCATCTTTTCTTACCCCCACGTTCTTTATGATTGCTTCAGCCACTTGTTCCAGTGGTACAACTTCATCTGCAAGACCTGCCGCGACCACACTTCTCGGCATACCGTAAACGGCGCAGCTCTCTTTATTTTGTGCGATCACATACAGATCCTTTTGCTGTTCCAAATTGGCGATTCCTTCTGTCCCGTCGGCTCCCATTCCGGTCAGCACCGCGCAGGTTATGTGCTCATAACCGCAATCCGCCAGGGATTCATACATATAATTGGCGCAGGGCTTGACACCCTCCCGGGGCGGTTCGTCCAAAAAGGCGATTCTCTCGCATCCTCCCGAACGGACCAGCGTCATATGGATACCGCCCTTGGCAATATAGATATTGCCCTTTTGTACCGGCAGCCCGTCCGCCGCCTCCTGTACGTGAAGGGGGCAGGTATTATCAAGCCGTTCGGCAAGAGTCGCCGTAAAGCCCGCCGGCATATGCTGTACCACCAGTACCGGCGCGTCCAGATCCTCCGGCAGCCCGGGCAAAACCTCCTGCAGCGCCTTCGGTCCTCCCGTAGAGCTTGCAATCGCAACAATCTGTTTCTTTCCTCCGCCGCTCTTTAGCTCCCTTACCGCGTTTCTGACAAAACCGGACTTACGCTTTTCTTTCTCGGGTTTCTGCTTTTCGCTCCGCTTCCTGCCTTCAGCGGCTCTGACCGTATCGGAGACCTTTTTCTCCGGTCCGCTGCCAAAAGCGACCTCCGTCAGTATCCGGATCAAAAGCCCGCTGTACTTTTCTCCCCTGGCGTCCAGTATGCCGTCCGGCTTTTTAATAAAGTCCACGGCTCCCAGGGAAAGCGCTTCCACGGTAATGTCCGCGCCCTCGCTCGCCAGCGTACTGCTGACCACGACCTTTGTGGTATTGCCGATCCGGTTCATTTCCTTCAAAAAAGAAATCCCGTCCATTTCCGGCATCATCATATCCAACAGAATCACATCATATGTATTTGTCCGCAGCAGTTTCAGTGCCTCCAGCCCGTTTACAGCCGTATCCGCCACTTGAAACCTTACATCCGCATTTATTATATCACATAAGATTCTTCTCATGAGTGCAGAATCATCTACAACCAATATTTTTTTACTCATAGCTCACTCCTGATTGTCCAAAAGCCTTGCGGTGCTTTCCCGCCGGCGACTCTTACGCTCCTCTTCAAAAATGTACCGGATAATTTCCTCTCTTTGCTTATTTTCAACCGCGGTAAACATGACTCTATGCTCAAATTCGCCCCTGCGTACCTCGTTTTCCCTACAGCTTAAAATCTGTCCCACCAGCTCGTAAGGCATTTCCCTGCCATGGATATTCAAAGAAAAACAAAGGACGATCTGCATTCCCACCTCGTAGCGCACCGGTGTCATAAAACGGATTCCCCCGCCGCTGATATCCACAATCTGTCCTTTCGCCATGGGCAGACCGATCCGCATACGGAATTTGTGTTCCTCCACCGCCTTCAGCTCTTCATCCATCAGGTCCCGCGTTCTTAAAGGAAGCGTACAGGCATAGCGGTAATACTCCCTTCTCTGGTACTTTTCGATGGGAGAAGTCATTTCGCACAAAAGCAAATACACGTTGTTGCTTTTATAACGGTTCGTAATCCTGATAAAGCACTGATACAGTCCTTTGCCTGTATAGAAGCAGAACCGGTACTCGCCGTCCACTGGCAGGAGAATCAATTTGGTCCCATCCATGGGCATCAGGATTTCCAGACTCTCGTCATCCAGTATATCGTAGATTTTGGACGTATACGCCTTTTGATTTGCGGCGCTTCCTAAAATCGCCTGTTCGACAGCCTGAATCTCAATTCTATCTCCGGGTCTAATTAACTCTGTCAACATGTCTCTCTCCTATCGTCCATACTAAACCAAACTGCTCATTGACGGTGCGGACTCTTTGTAGTGATAATATGCGAAAAAAATGCCGCCATTCCTCTTTTTTGCACCGTCTCCGCCTGCTCTCCCTGTTCGCCGTACATTAAGATGCCTGCAATTCGTTGGTACGCCTTTGCCGATTTCGCATTGGGATTTGCCAAAGATACCGGCATCTGCTGCATAACCGCCTTGGATAAATTCTGATCCTGGGGCACCGATCCCAGATAAGTGATGGGCAGCTTTAAATATCTCGTTACCACGGCGTTAAGCTTCGTAAACAAAGACCTGCCCTCGTCGCCGTCTTCCACCTTATTCGCAATAACCTTGATCTGCGACATTTCCGTAGAGAACCGCGGGTGCCTGTTCAACGCTTTTAACAGGGAATAAGAATCCGTAATAGAGGTTGGTTCCGGCGTGGTTACCAGTAAAATCTCGCCGCTTGCCACAAGAAATTCCAACACCGCGTCGGAAATGCCCGCTCCCGTATCCACGATCACAATATCCGCTATGGCGTCCAGCTCGGCAAGATTCTGGATAATGTAGACCAGATAATCCCTGCTCAAATTGGAGAGCCCCGCAATTCCGGAACCGCCGGAAATAAAGCCGACGTCCCCCGGTCCCCAGGTAATGATTTCTTTGATATTTTTGCCCTGGTAGATCAAATCGCACAGATTATGTTTCGGCACCGCTCCAAACATAATTTCAATATTCGCAAGTCCGAAATCCGCATCCAGTATGATCACACGCTGTCCCATCTGGCGGAACTGAATCGCCAGATTGATCGCCGCATTGGATTTTCCGACGCCGCCCTTCCCGCTCGTAACGGTAATGACCCGTGCAAGGGGACGCTGGGGCTGACCGTTCATTTTTATAATATTCCTAAGACTTTCCGCCTGATCCATGGCTGCACCTCCTTACGACGCCTTGCTGCCGCCCAAAAGCATCTTAACGGTTTTTTGGGGATTGAAATCCTCCATATCATCCGGCACATTCTGACCGCAGGTCACATAGGACATCTGCGCTCCCGTATGCAGTTTCAGATTCAACAGATTCCCGAGGCTGGTCGTCTCGTCCAGCTTTGTAAAAATCAGTTTGTATTCCGTCATTCCGGAATAAGTATCCGCAATGCTGACCAGATCCTTGTATTTCGTTGTGGCGCTGACCACCAGATAAACTTCCTTTTCCAGCTTTTCGTCCACGGCGTATATAAATTCGCTCATCGCCTCGCGCTGCTTCACATTCTGATGGGAATGTCCCGCCGTATCCACAAAGATATAATCGCTGTTTTTAAATTCCTCGATTCCCCGGCGCATTTCCTCTACCGAATAAATAACGCGGAACGGAACCTCCAGAATATTCGCATAGGTCCGAAGCTGCTCCGCCGCTGCGATCCTGTAGGTATCCGTCGTAAACAGCGCGATTTTCTTCTTTTCGTCCACGCAGTAGCGGGAAGCAAGCTTTGCAATCGTCGTCGTTTTCCCGACTCCCGTAGGTCCTATGAAAAAGACAATCTTCGGTCCTTTTTCCGGCTCCGTCAGCCCTGCGGGCTGACCGAATTTCAATATCATTTTCTGGTAGACGTTGGAAAGCATAAAATCGATGGGCATGTTGGGTTTTAACACCGCGTCCAGCTCGTCGATAATCTGGTTGGCGTATTTTTCGTTGATCTCGTTTTCCAGCATCGTATGATATAAAAGCTTTAAGAAACGGACATTGCTGTCCTCCGGCTTTTCCTCTTCTTCCGCCGTTTTCCCTTCTTCGCTTTCCTTTTCCGCGTCGCTTTTTTGGAGCTGCTTTTCCAACAGCGACTGGAGGCTTTCCAGCTTTTCTTCTATCACCTTATCGGTAGTTTCCGATTTTTGCAAAACCGCAACGGACTTTTCCCTTGCGCCAGCCGGGGCGGTTCTGACCGCTTCTTTTTTGGGCGCCAGGGCGCGGTCCGGCTCTTCCTCCAGGGCGACCGTTACTTCCACCGTTTTAGGCTTTAAAAAGGCAAAAATCCCCTTTTTCTTTACTTCCTTAACATTCATTACCACAACGCCGTTTCCCAGCTCTTTTTTCGCCGCTTCCGTCGCTTCTTTTTCCGTTTTTCCCTGAAACTTTTTGATAATCATCTTATGCTGTCACCATCCCCACTGACTGTAATTCCACATTTGATTCCACTTCATTATAGGATACCACAATTAAGTCGCTAAAGTAATCCTCCGTAAGGCGTTTAAAATACATACGCACAATCGGCGACGTTATAATAATGGGATTTTTCCCAAGACTTTCCAATTTGCCCACTTCCGTCCTGACGCTTTCGATAATCGCTTTTGTCTTTTCGGGGTCCAGCGTCAGATAAGCGCCCTGCTCCGTCTGTTTGACGCTCGCCATAATCTCCTGCTCCACCTTCGGGTCCAGCGTCACGACGCTGGTCGTCTCGTTCGCCGGGAAAAACTTGGCGCAGATGGCGCGCTTTAGGCTCTGCCTTACATATTCCGTCAGAATATCCGGATCTCTGGTCGTGGAAGCATAATCCGCCAGCGTCTCGAAAATCGTCAGCAAGTCCCTGATGGAAATGCCTTCCCGCAGGAGGTTTTGCAGCACCTTTTGTACCTCGCCCAGTCCCATCAGCTTCGGAATAAGCTCTTCCACAATAGACGGATTGGTTTCCTTTAAATTGTTGGTCAGATTCTGTACATCCTGTCTTGTCAAAAGCTCTGCAATATGCTGTCTGATAATCTCCGTCAGATGGGTCGCAATAATGCTCGGCGGGTCCACCACCGTATAGCCGAGGCTTTCCGCCCGTTCCCTCTGTCCCTCGGTAATCCAGATCGCAGGCAGATGGAATGAAGGCTCGAAGGTGGGAATACCTGCGATTTCCTCCTCCACATAGCCGGGATTCATCGCCATATAGTGATCAAACAGGATTTCTCCCTCGGAAACCTGTATGCCCTTAATCTTGATAATATACTGATTGGGGTTTAACTGGATATTGTCGCGCAGACGGATAATCGGCACGACCGTACCAAGTTCCAGCGCAATCTGCCGCCTGATCATTACGACGCGGTCCAACAGATCGCCCCCCTGATTGACGTCCGCAAGAGGAATGATGCCGTAGCCGAATTCCAGCTCGATCGGGTCCACCTGCAGCAGGGAGGTAACGTTTTCGGGCTGCCGGATCTCCTCCGCCGCCGCTTCCTCCGTATCGACTTCCTTCTCGATCTCGGAAGTCTCGATTTCCGCCTGAATGGCTCTTGCCGCAAGGATAAAGCAGACGCCGAGCGTCACAAAGATCAGCGGATTCAAAGGAGTCACAATGCCTAAAAAGCAAAGCACGGCGCCTACCAGATACAGGACCTTGGGCACGCCGAAAAGCTGGCTGACCAGCACCGTGCCGAAATCCGCATCCTTACTTCCTTTGGTAACAAGAATACCGGTGGAAAGTGAAATCAGCAGAGACGGGATCTGGCTGACCAGACCATCGCCGATGGTTAAGATCGCATACCGGTTCAGCGCTTCCGTAATATCCAGCCCGTCGCGCATCATGCCCATGGCGATCCCGCCGATAATATTGATCGCGGTAATAATCAGACCTGCCGTAGCGTCTCCCTTTACATACTTTACGGCACCGTCCATACTGCCGAAAAAGCTGGATTCCTGCTGTATTTTTTCCCTTCTGATCTTCGCCTCCCGATCGGTAATGGCTCCGGTATTTAAGTCCGCGTCGATCGCCATCTGCTTACCGGGCATCGCGTCCAAAGTAAAACGCGCCGTTACCTCAGCCACACGCTCGGAACCTTTGTTGATGACCAGAAACTGAATAATAATCAAAATAATAAAGACAATCGCGCCGATGATCAGATTGCCGCCGCCCACAAAATTTCCGAAGGTCTCGACTACGTTTCCGGGATTTCCCGTCGTCAGGATCAATCTGGTGGACGATACGTTCAGCGCAATCCTGAAAATCGTCGTAAACAACAGGACTGTCGGATAAAAGGACATTTCCAGTACTTCTTTTGCAAACATACAGCGAAACAGAATCGTAAACGCAATCGCCATATTGCAGGCGAGCAAAAGATCTAACAGCCAGGAAGGAATCGGCACAATCAACATAACGAATGCGGCAAGCACATACATTGCCACGCCTAAATCCGCTTTTTTCATCTGCCTTCCTCCTTTTCTGTCTGACTATATACAGACGTTTCCTAAGCGCCTGTTTCTTATCTGTATCCGCCGGGTCCTGTCAGGGACTCACGGATTAAATCTTTCCCTGCATATGATAAACCATTGCCAGCACTTCCGCCACTGCCTGGTACAGCTCCGGCGGCACCTGCTCTCCGATATCCACATTGTAGTAGAGCATCCTTGCCAGCGGTTTATTTTCTACAATTTCCACCTGATTTTCCTTGGCAATCTCTTTGATTTTCTGTGCCAGGAAATCCTCTCCCTTGGCAATTACCACGGGCGCCGAGGCAACCTCGCTGTCATATTTGATGGCAACTGCAAAGTGCGTCGGATTAGTAATGACCACATCCGCCTCAGGCAGTTGCTGCATCATACGCCGTCTGGACGATTCCTGCATCTTCTGGCGGATTCTGCTCTTGACCTGGGGGTCTCCCTCGGACTGCTTGTACTCGTCCTTGACCTCCTGCTTGGTCATCATCTGGTCCTTATGAAACTTTCTTTTCTGATAGATAAAATCAATCAGCGCAATAATACTATATACAATCGAACATTTCAGCCCGAAATCAATCGCCAGTTCTCCGGATACCTGTATTCCCTGCCACAGCGGCATCCGGAACAACAGATAGATCACGTCAAAATTATCCTTTATCGTCGTATACGCCATATATCCGATCAACAGGATCTTGGCGATGGATTTTATCAACTCCATCAAAGACTGCGACGAAAAAATTCTTTTAAACCCGCTGACCGGGTTCATCTTGCTGAATTTGGGCTGCAGCGGCTTTGCAGTTACCTTCCACTTGACCTGAATATAATCCGACAAAAAGGCGACCAGAAAGCCGATCAGAAAAAACGGCGCCACCGCGGTCAATATTTTGACCAGAATATTTCCCATGAGGGAATAATACTCCTGCACCGGCACAAATCCGCTCCCGAGCTTAATCATCTGCGGGATTTTATCATAGACAAAGGAAAAAGCGCCGAGAAAGTTTTCTCCCAAAAATCCCATGCCCAGCTTTAAAATCAGGAATAACGCAATCAGTCCCGTCGCATTGGCAATTTCCCTGCTCTTTGCGACCTGCCCTTCTTTTCTCGCATCCTCTAACTTTTTACCGGTAGGTTCTTCCGTTTTCTCGCCGCCGGGTCCCTCTTTGGCGAAAAACTGCAGATTGTATGCGATCATGCCATCATCGCCTCCACAAAAGATACCATCATGGTCTTCATTTCCGTAAAAATAAAATCAGAAATATACGGAAGCATCCCGATTGTCAGAAACATAACGCCCAGTCCCATCAACAGCTTGATCTGCATACCCACGGCAAACATATTCATCTGGGGCGCGACCTTCGCCATAATTCCCAGAATGCAGTTGGTAATTAACAAAACGCAGAACACCGGAAGGCAAATCCGAAACCCGATGCTCAAATACTGGCTCATAAACGAAATAAACGCCTCTAAAAGCCGGTCCGTATGGAACACCGCCCCGTTTACGGGGATCAGCGTATAGGTTTCCACCAAAGCCTTGATCAGATACTGATGCAGGTTCGTCACAATGAGAAGCATCAATACCACATATTCATAGAAAATACCGGAGACGCTGGCATTTTCCTTCGTCGTCGGATCGTATTCGCTCGCCATGGCAAGCCCGATCTCCATATCCACAAGGCGCCCCGCAAACAAAACAATCGAATTGCAGACGCTTGCCGATAATCCGATTAAAAGCCCCGTAACCGCTTCCTTTAATACAATCGCCGCATACCCCAAAAGCGTATCGTATACAATCGCTTCGTGGGGCTGCAGGGTCTGATAAATCAAATAGGACAAAAAAACGCCCAGGGCAATTTTGATTCTGCTCGGCGTATTGCTCGTATTGAAAAACGGCGCCGAAAAAATAAAGCAGGTTACCCTTACAAATACCAGAAGGAAAAACTGAAGTTCATACATGGAAAAGGTATAATCTATCATAAATTCACCTGATATAAACAGAGAAATCCGACCACAATTCAACCATGAAGCCGCTCGTATTATCGAGCATCCAGCCCCCTAACAGCATCAGCGCCAGAAAAACGCCGATGATCTTGGGTACGAAGGTCAGCGTCTGCTCCTGAATGGACGTAACGGTCTGGAAAATACTGACAATCAGACCAATCACAAGGGAAACCAGCAAAATCGGCGCCGCCGTCTTTATTACCAAATATAACGCCTGATTGGCAATCTGAATCACATAATCAATGGACATCCTATCCGCCTTCCCTTTCTTTTTTTACGCCGCAGTTTCTCCCTGCGCGCACACGCCCGGCTGCGTGCCTTCGTCAGTAAAAGGTCCGTACCAGGTTGACAATGACCAGGTTCCACCCGTCAGCCAGTACAAACAGCAAAATCTTAAAGGGCATGGAAATCGTCGTCGGCGGCAGCATCATCATACCCATGCTCATCAACGCCGAAGCAACAACCATATCTATGACAATAAACGGAATGTAAATAACAAAACCGATAATAAACGCCGTTCTCAATTCACTGACCATAAAACTCGGGATCAGTACACTGGTGGGAATATCCGCCAGATTGCCCGTCCACTCATAGCCGCCGATCTCACAAAACATCTTGGCGTCTTTCGTCTGGGTCTGCCCGTACATAAACTCCCGCAGGGGTTCCATTCCGCGCTCCAGCGCCTCTTCCTGCGTAATCTCTCCCGCCTCAAAGGGCTGGATCGCAGTTTCATTGATCTGCGTTATGGTCGGCTGCATAATGAAAAAGGTCAGAAACAGCGACAGGGCGATTAACGTCTGGTTGGGCGGCGCCGTCTGCGTATTGAGCGCAGCCCTGGTAAAATGCAGGACAATCAAGATCCTGGTAAAGGACGTTAAACAAATAATGAGAATAGGTGCCAATGCAATGCCCGTCAGAATCAGCACGATCTGTAAAGCGCCTGCAATAGTTCCATTCCCATCATTATATGTAACGGTCAAATTATTCGCAATATTTAATTCACTCAGCTCATCGGCATCCTCAGAACTTCCCGGTTCACGGATATTGGTCCGGTTTTCCTGTGTGCCGGAATCCGTAGAAGAGTCCAACGCGCGGTCCACATCCGCCGCATAGGCTGTCACACAGGTGCCTGAAAGCATCACAACAAGCAATCCTGCCAGAAACAGGATTCGGAAAACGCTCCTCTTTGCCAAAGTGCTCTTAATTCTTCTTTTCATGTACATCTGCCGCTTTCGTATCAGTCTTTTTTGCAAGACCCTTTGCCTTCTTGAGAATTTCGTCAAACTGCATCGTTGTCCCCGCATTCTGGCTCTCGGGACGCACGATCTCCTCCTCTGTAAGCTCCGTCAGGACGGTCACGGTATCTTTGCATACGGCAACCGCCAGATAGCGATCGCCGATTCTCAAGATCTGAATAAACTTATTTTGCGAAATGCGGTAAGAATCAATCATTTCAAAATTGCTTCCCCGCATTTTCCCCTTCTGGAAACCCGCAATATACCTTGTGGTCAGCCATGTGGCTCCCAACACGAGCACAAAAATAACAAGTACCGTCAGAAATTGTACAACAGAGTCTGTTTTCGACACTACAGTCAATAACATGATCAGCCAACTACCTTTTTAACCGCTTCAATGACACGATCCGGCTGAAACGGCTTTACAATAAAGTCTTTCGCGCCCGCCTGGATGGATTCGATAACCATCGCCTGCTGACCCATAGCCGAACACATAATAACCTGCGCGCCGGGATCTCCCGCTTTGATCTGCTTTAACGCCTGAATACCGTCCATCTCCGGCATGGTAATATCCATCAGTACAAGATCCGGTTTTAACTCGTTGTACTTTTCTACCGCCTTCAATCCGTTTTCGGCTTCTCCGGCAACATTGTACCCGTTCTTGGTTAAAATGTCTTTAATCATCATACGCATAAATGCCGCATCATCACAAATTAAAATATTCTTCGCCATTTTTTCTCTCCTAAATTCCCTTATTGTTAATTATTTCGGTTACTCTGATACCAAAGCTCTCCTCAATAACAACTACCTCGCCTTTTGCAACAAACTTGCCGTTTACTAACACATCAATCGGCTCGCCTGCGATCCTGTTCAGCTCAATGATCGTTCCCGGTGCAAAATCCAGAATTTCCGCAATGGATTTTTTGGTCCTGCCTAACTCTACGGTAACCTCTAAGGGCACATCCATAATCAGCCCGATATTTTCCTGGCTGGGCATCGCCGCAAAACTCTGATTGAAGGACTGGAACTGTGCAGGCTGGATATTCATATTGACCGGCTGCTGCATCTGGTTCATGACGGGCTGCTGCATTTGATTCATGCCCTGCTGCGGCATTCCGTAGCCCATCTGCCCCATTGCAGGCTGCTGCGGCATCCCGTAACCCATCATTCCCTGGTTCATACCTGCGTTCATCTGGCTTGTATCGGGCATACCCTGGTTTGCAGCCGGCATACCTGCTTCCGGCATACTGATCTGCGGCGGAACATAAGGTTCCGGTTCCGGCGCTTTGGGCGCTTCCGGCGGCGGCGCCGCCATGCTCCCCTCCTGGTTGCCGATAAAGATCTCATATAAAGATTTGGCAAAATCTACCGGATACAACTGCATAATCGTGCTGTCCACCAAATCCTCTATCTGCATCCGGAAGGAAATTTTGACAAAGGTTCCTTCCAGAAACGGCGCGATTTCAGACGCTTTTTTAAACTCTGTCAGATTGATCAGGCTCGCCTCCGGCGGGCTGATATCAATCATTCTTCCAAGCATGGAAGAAAGCGAGGTTGCCGAGGAGCCCATCATCTGATTCATCGCCTCGGAAATGGCGCTCAGATGCAGTTCTCCCACTTCCCCCTCCGTATTGGTGCCGTCGCCGCCCATCATTAAGTCAGTAATCACCTTTACGTCATGTTCTTTCAATACAAGGATATTCGCCCCGTCCAGACCAGCCGTATATTTAATCTGAATAAATACACAGGGTTTCTCATATTCCTTCATTACATTATCCCATTGCGACATTGTAACAACGGGGGTCGTGATATTTACCTTTCTGTTTACCAGAGAATACAGGGTCGTTGCGGATGTTCCCATGCTGATATTCGCAATTTCTCCTATGGCATCCTTTTCAATGTCCGTCAGCTCTACCGGTCCTGTAACCGGTTCTGCAGGCATCCTGTTATCCGCGGCTTGCTGCGGCTGCTCCGCCGGTTGTACATCGGCATCCGGCTCTTTAGGAATGTCTCCCGAAGCCATTCCGCTAAGCAATGCGTTGATCTCATCCTGAGACAGCATACCATCCATTTCTCCTATTCCTCCTCTCTTATAACTGATGTAACTCTTACCGCGTAGTTTTCTTTTCCCACGCCCGGTAATGCAGTAAATTTCTTAAGATTTCCCACATAGACTTCCAGGTCGTCATCGACCTTTGTGTCCAGTCTGATGATATCGCCCACCTGCAGGGTGGCGAAATCCATAACGGAAATAATGCTTTTACCAAGCACCGCCTTGACAGGAACGTCCACTCTCCGGATCATCGCCTCGATATTATCCTGATAGCTTTCATCGGAAACCTCCTGCATCGTCGAGAACCAATACTTGGTATTCAGTTTATCCATGATGTCCTCCAGCGTAATAAACGGAAGACATACATTCATATAGCCCTCAACGTCGCCGATTTTCATGTTTAGAGTCACAATGGCGATCATTTCATTGGGCGCTATTACCTGTGCAAACTGTGAATTGGATTCAATTCTCTCCATAAAAGGGTCCAGATCCACAACGTTTTTCCACGGTTCCCTCAGCAAAGACATGCAGGTAACCATGATTTTATCTAAAATGGATAATTCGATTTCCGAAAAATCCCGGTTTTTGTCAAGCGGCTGTCCCGATCCGCCTAACATCCTGTCTATAATCGCATAGCCCAGATTGGTCTGAAGCTCTATGATAATATCGCCCGGAAGGGGATTGAAATTGATAATTCCCAGTATGACCGGATTGCTCAGCGCATTGGTAAACTCCGAAAAAGTAACCGTCTCCGAGCTCGCCACGCTGACCTGCACATTTCTCCTAAGGTAAACCGGTAAGTTGGTGGATAACAGCCGTCCGTAATGCTCAAAGATAATTTCCAAAGTACGAAGATGCTCCTTGGAAAACTTTGCAGGACGCTTAAAGTCATAATTCTTGACCTGTTTGTCCGGGCTTTCTTTCATATCTTCAACGTCCAGTTCACCGCTGCTGAGCGCCTGGAGCAGGTTATCTATCTCATTTTGAGATAATACTTCACCCACCAAACTCACCTCCTGTTCGTTTTATATTTTTGTTTTCTATTGAACGATCAATTCGCTGAATGTAATTTTATAAATAAATTCGGAATCAAACATATCCTGAATGCGGGAAAGGATTTCCTCTTTGATCTCCTCGGTCCGGGGCTGTACCTCGTCCGCCGTATAACTGCCTATGACGTCCGCGATCTCACCCTTGATCAGGCTTTCTTTATCGGCAATCGTCTCGCCGTATTTGTCATAGCCGTCGTCGTTGACATTCATGGATATCGTCGCCTTCACAATCGCATAATGATCTTTGCCGCTGTCGTCCTTTGTGAGCAAAATCGTCATTTCATCTGCGATATCGTAGGTTACCGTATCTTCCATGGATACGGCTTCTTCCGCTCCTTCTCCGTCTGTTCCCGTTCCCAGCTCCAGATTCAGGACCGTCGCAATATCCGCGACTACGGCTCCCGTTTTTTTGTTGGTGCTCATGACGCTGAACATCATAACGGAAGTCAGGATCAGGTTCACAATCAATAACGCCAGGATAATTACGGATAATAAATTCTTTTTCACAATCTGCCTCCTACTCACCCGTACTCAGCGAGTGATAAATCTTTATTTCCACTCTTCTGTTCTGCGCTCTGCCTTCCGGTGTGGAATTATCCGCCACAGGCACATATTCCCCTCTTCCGGAATGCTTGATATTCGCAGGGTCCAAAAACGTTGTTTCCATAAAATAATTAAATACGGACAAGGCTCTGAAACTGGACAGCTCGTTGTTGTCCGCATATTTTGCATTGTGGATCGGCACATTATCCGTATGCCCTTCAATCTCTATGGTGCTCTGGGCATAACGCGTCAACAACTGACCGATTTTGTCAAGCAAAGGCTTCGCCTCTTCCTTTAACTCGGCGCTGCCCGAATCAAACAGCAACGCTCCGTTTAACGTCAGCGAAACATACTGGGTCGTAAAATCCACATCAATTTCATTGGCAAACTGGCTTTCATCCACCGCTTCTTCAATCTGTTCGGCAAGCTGTTCCGACTCCGCAAGCTGCTTTTCTTCAAATTCCTCCAGCTCGTTGTTATTGGTATCGCTGTCCGCCGCCTTACCGGTACTGTTGATATAATCATCCAGTTGGTTCAACTGGCTGACGCCGTTGCTGATCAGGATGCCGTCCCCAATGGCGCTGGCTCCGCCGGAAAAGATGCTGAAATCCTCGGAAAACGATGCGGCAACCTGCTGCAATTTCTGCACGTCCATGGTAGACATGGAAAAGAGAAGCACGAAGAAGCATAACAGCAGATTCATCAAGTCACTGAAGGTCGCCATCCATGCCGGCGAACCGGATGATGCCCCCTCCTGCTTTTTCTTTCTTGCCATTATTCCTCACCGCCCTCCTCTGCGCCTGCATTGGCACGATCTCCGGGAGCTAAGAAGGATTTTAATTTTTCTTCAATTACCCTCGGGTTTTCTCCCGCCTGAATGGACAAAAGACCCTCTATCATAATCTCTTTAACCATCGCTTCCGCCTCATGATTGGTTTTCAATTTGGTAGCGACCGGGGTAGCGATCCAGTTCGCAAGCATGGAACCGTATAAAGTTGTAATTAACGCCGTCGACATATTCGGACCGATAGCCGAAGGATCGGACAAATTTTGCAGCATGTTGATCAGACCGATCAGAGTGCCGATCATACCCCATGCCGGTCCCATTGCCGCTATATCCTGCCAAAATCCGATTTTAGCCTTGTGCCTGCTTTCAATACTGCCAAGCTCCGTCTCCAGAATACCGCGGACAAGCTCCGGATCTGTTCCGTCTACAATTAAAAGAATCCCTTTTTTTAAAAACGGATCATCCAGATCTGCGGCAGCCTCTTCCAGGGAAAGCAAGCCTTCCTTACGAGCCACATTGGATAATTCAATAATCTTGTCGATAATCTGGGGAGTATTGATGGACGGAGTCTTAAATACCAGTCTAAAACTCTTAAGCCCGCTAAGAAAATCCGACATGCTGTTAGATGCCAAAATACAGCAAAAAGTACCGCCAAACGTAATGATAGCGGAGTTCGCATGTATGAAATTCCCCATTGCGGCAAAGCCGTCCTCCCCTGTTACAATACCGAAAACAATCAGTACCAGACAAGCCACAAAGCCTATGATTGATGCTATATCCATTATGTATACCTTCTCACTTCAAACTAGTCTGTAAGAATATCCTTTCTGTACAATTTTACTAGATTTTTTATCTCTTGTCTACTTTCTTTTACAATAATTTTCCTGCCCGTGGTAAAGGTAACGACCGTATCGGGCGTTTCTTCCACAAACTCGATTAAATCAGGATTTATCAATACTTTTGTATTGTTCAGACGTGTCACTTCGATCATATTTCTTTCTCCCGGGGCGGCGTTTTCCTGATATTTCCATGGCTTAACCCGCCTGTTTTCCGCGCGCATCTGTGCTCCTTTGCGCTTAGGATTCCATTCTACCACTTTTCTCAAAAAAAATACAGGGACATCTTCCAATTATTCGGAAAATGTCCCTATATTTTGTTATATATTGTTTGTCATTGATTTTAGCAAAAGGATTAACGCTTCAGGTTTACCAGTTCCTCCAAAAGCGTATCGGATACCGTAATGATACGGGAATTAGCCTGGAAACCTCTCTGAGTCGTGATCATTTCCGTAAACTCTGAGGAAAGGTCCACGTTACTCATTTCCAGAACACCGGTTTCCATATAGCCGCCATTTGCGGAAATATCCACGCCGATGCCGTCAAATTCGCCGGAGTTTAAGGTCGCGGAATACAGGTTATCTCCTGTTTTCTCAAGACCTGCAGGATTGGCAAATTCCGCTACCGCAATCTGTCCCAAAAGCCTTGTCTGCCCGTTGTCATAGGAAGCGTAAATCATGCCGTCCTTCTGAATGGAAATGCCGGAAAGCTCGCCGAGCTTACGTCCTACGCCGAGTCCGTCCTTATCTCCGGGGTCCGCTCCGATGGTACTTGTCGCATTGTTGTTAAAATTGGAGGAAGCGGAAAAGTCAATATTGATCGTGGTAAAAGGTCCCGCAGGCACTTCCTGGTCTCCAAAGGATAAATTCAGGCTCAGGTCATTGGTCAGTCCGTTTACAGATTGGATCTTACCTGTGGAGGAGTCGTACTGGATCAAACCGCCGGTAATAGTCTTGCCCGCAGTCTCCAGGGAACCGTCCGCTCCCAGCACGTCGGCGAAATTGCCCGCCGCAATTTTCGCGTCAATGGAAGTATTATTGGTGCCTTCCTGCACATACAGCTTCTTAAATTCGTCGTAAGAGGAATAGCCGTAAGCATTTGCAACGATTGTCTTTTCATCGTCGGTCATATTGGCGTTATTTAAATTAACGGTCTTGGTGGTGCCGTCCTCGTCCATATAGGAAATCGTACCGTTCGTATAGGTGTACCCGCTTCCCAGCACAAGCGTCTTGGGGTCTGCGACGCTCTGGGTCGTACCAAACTGCATACCGTTTATTTCAATCTTGTTGCCCTCCGAATCCAACAGGCTCGACAGCTCTACCGTGTAAAGTCCGTCCGTTCCCGTGGATTTCATGGACAGCTTCGCCGTATACGCATAGCCGAGGTTGTCAAAGAAGCTTAAATTCATGATCTTTCCCGCCTCGGAAGATACCTGTACGTCATGTTTATCAATAATACCGGATACATAAGCCTTTGAAGTCGCTTCCGGCGGATAAGTCATATTGTCCGCGCTCATAATGCGAAGCGCAGATACCGTATCCTTTTTGATAGTTCCGGTAGTTTCATCCACCTGCCACCCCATAACGTTGTAGCCGTTGGAGGACATGGCAAGATTGCCCACGCTGTCCACATAAAAGGACCCGTCTCTTGTGAAGAAATTGTTGCTGCCGTCGCTGACAATAAAGAAAGCGTCTCCGGTAATCCTCAGGTCAAAAGGATTGCCCGTTGTCTGCGTCGCGCCTGACGTCTCGATGGCGGTGCTGATAGCGCCGGTTTTTACACCAAGACCGATCTGCCTTGCGTTGGTACCGGCTGTTCCGCTGGTCGCGTTGGGTCCGGACGCCTTCTGCGTCGTCTGATACATCAGCTCTGAAAAGACGATGGACTGCGATTTGTACGCCGTCGTGTTTACGTTTGCGATGTTATTACCGATAACATCCATTTTGGTCTGGTGCGTTTTCAGTCCCGCCACACCAGAATACAATGCTCTCATCATAGTTAAATCGACCTCCTGTCTGGAACCGGTCGTTCCCTCTGTCGTTCGGGAACATGTAAGCCTCCGAAAAGGTCCGGCTTAAGCAATTACGGCTCCGTCAATATTTGTAAAAATTTTTTCTTCCGCCTGTGTCTGATCCAATGCCGTTACCACCGTATGGTTCGGTACGTTTACGATAAAGGCAAGATTGTCTATCATCACAAGCGAGTCTCTGATTCCTTTCATCCCGGCTCTCTGGGTTCCTTCCGCCAGTCTGTCCATCTGCGAGCTGGTCAGTTCAATCTTTCTGTCCGCAAGTCTGTTGGACGCGTGCTTGGAAAACTTAATCGGCTCGCTGTCTGCGGTTTCCCGCGCCTTCTGCGACAGGATTTCCCCGAAAGAAAGCTGTTCCGTTTTCTTCGTCTTATCCGCATCAATTGCTTTGGAAGGATTGAAATATTGTTCCTGTACCTGCAGGTTTGAAAGGAAGTTTTGCTGAATACGATTCATAGGTTTTCCTCCCTTCCCCGTCGCATGATGGCTTTCTTAAAACCACCCTGCTACTCCACTGTGCCGCTCTGCCCGCCGTCGTCTTCACCGCCGTCGCCGTCATCATCGCCGTCCGTCTTGGGATGCTCCAGCTCGTCAAGTTTGATCAGCTCATCCATCTTTGCCACGTACTCATCGATTTTTTCTTTGACATCCGTTGCGACAAAGCTCTGCTGGTATTCGTTCATGGAGTCGTATGTCTCTTTAATGGATTCTACCGCTTCTCTTTCGCTGATTGACAGGTTCGCCACCGCCGGAAGCTTGCTGATCGCATTGACCAGCGTCAGCGCCATGGAATATGCTTCTATGTATTCCGGATCAGCTACCTCTACCACGTCGTCCAGCGAGTAGGAATTACCGTTTACCCATACAAGCGCTTTGGAATTTTCATAGCTGATATAATCAACTACCCCCATATCGCTTGTTGTCACGCCGTTTTCATCCGTAGACTCTACGACTACCGTCTGCCCTACGAGGCTTGCCGCACGGGACAGCTCCAAAGTGCTGCTCATGTTCTGCATCTGTTCCAGTTCCGAAAATGTAGCGTACTGTGAGATGTATTCCGTATTGGAAGTGGGCTCTAACGGGTCCTGATATTTCATCTGTGCTACCAGGAGCTGTAAAAATGCGTCTTTATCGAGGGTTGACGAATTGGTTGCCTTAGAAACCTTGCTGTCGTCTTTTCCGTTTACCTTTTGCTGCAGCACGCCGTCAATTACCTGTGCCGATACACTCATAACCATTCTCCTTTCTTTTATTTTTTCATTCTGCTTTGCCCCTTGGGGCTATGCTGTGAAATCCACGCTGTTTCCGCTCTTTGCCATCATATCGATCTGCAGCTTTTCCGCGTCGGTCAGATCTTCGTTTTCCAACATTTCCTGCGCCTGCTGTAAGCCGTCGATGACAATTCTGCGCCTTGTCTGTTTCTGAACCTGCTGTTCAAACAGGTTTCTGGCTTCTTCTCCGCCGTTTTTCATGTCCCGTTCAAATTCGTGGCTTGCCACGGTTACTTCCACCGCTTCGACTTTCACGCCCTGTTCGTTCAGCTCTTCTTTTAATACCATCGCCTGAACCATCAGCGCTTCGCGTACCGCCTCGTTCTGCGTCGTAATCGTCGCCGTTATCACGCCTTCTCTTGCAGCTACCTGCAAATGAATATTGCCGAGGCTTTCCGGGTGTAAGGAAATTTCCATTTCCGACATGGATTCACTCTGGTGGATCTTTACATAATCTCCGATCTGATTGATAATGTCCGCCGTATCCACATAGGATGTAAAGGGCATTTCCGCCTGCCGGATCTCTCCGTTTTCCACCGTGCGGGCGTCAAACATCTGGTTGATAAGTGGGGAGCTTTCCTGACGAGCATTCATCATGCTTTGATCCTGTCCCGTCTGTTCTTTCGTCCCGGCTTCCTCAGCCGCCGCAACCTTCTCCGGCTCTGCCGCCTCTTCCTCCAAAACCGCATCCGCGGTCACCGTCTGCGTCTCTTCCCCGGGGGCATCCTGAATAATTTCAACGACAACGCCCGTCTGCGCGTCGGCATCGCCCTCTTTTACGGAAGCCTGCAGCAATTGAAGCAGTTCATCCGGATCCATTCCCAGTTCTTTTGACAACTCTCCCACATTTTGGTCGATGATCTCTCCGATTTGCTCTGCAAGCTGTCCGATCGTCACAAACAGATTTTCGTCCGTCAGAAGCGTCATCGGATCATTTTCGCCCGTCAACTGTGTAACAAGCGCCGCCATATTGGTCTGATCCCTCAGATCCAAAACGGTAAGCCCCAACGCTGCCATCGCCGCTTCCACTTCTTCCTCGGTAACGTCCAGTTCGTCCGCCACTTCCTTGACGATTTCCTTTTCCGTTTCCTCTGAAACCTTTTCTACGGCTTCTTTGACTTCTTCCGTCTGTTTCGCGTCGCCGCGCTCCGTCTTATCGGAAGCATCCTTATTATGTACCTTTGCCGCCTGGTTTTGGGTTTTGCCGGTATACGCCTCCGGGGTTCCCGTTACCATTCCTGTCGTGCGGCTCTCTGCGCCCGTCCGGGTCTGTCCCGCCGTTTCTCTTGCTTCGCCCGCCGGCATGCTTCCCGCCTGCTTCATGGCGTTCTGAAAGCTTTCGGAAACATCCTCGCCCTGAACCGCCGCACCGCCGTCGGTATTTTTCACGCTCCGATACGCCTGCAATGCAGGATAATCATTGATTGGTGCACTGGTCATCCGTCCTCCTCCTTTCCCGTTTTTTTGCAGAATCCAATCTGCCTATAGGATATATCGGTACAAACGCCGCTTTTCTTAAGACTCCGGGTCCATAATTTTTGTAATTTTCGCCGCAATTTCCGGGTCCATGGCTCCTAAAATAGCGCCTCGATCGTCCGGTTCCATCACGCCGAGGATTTTCGCCGCAAGATCCAGATTATCCGTCATTGCCTCAAAAATCGACGCCGCCTCCTTGGGTTTCATTTCGGAGTAAGCCTGTGCGTAATCTTTGATTTCCTGCGCCACTTCTTCTTCGGCAATTACCTCTTTATACAGGCTCTGCGCCGTTTCCGGGTCCATGCTCTCATAATATCTGGCATATTCCTCGGCTCCCGGTCCGTTCTCCGCATAGACGACCTCTTCGTAAAATTCGTTTTTTATCCTCTGAAATTCAATCTGGTTGGCTTCAAAGGTTGACAAGCGTTCAATCTCCGCCTTAAGCTGCGCGATTTCCTCGCTGTCAGCCTGTTGATTGGACTGCGTCTGCTCCAACTGCAGTTCCAGCTTTTCAATCTGGTCCACCGCGTCCTTTAAGTTGGTGTACCCGCCGTAGCTTTCCCCGTCGGATACTTCCGTCTCCGCACTGTCCGGCAGAATTTTATTTAAGACCGGCACGTCGGAAATAATCGGAGCGAGGACATTGGAGCCGAAGCCTCCTACGTCCAGTTTGATCAAAAGGGCGAGAATCCCCAGCCATACAATGATAATAACTGCCGTCACAATCACAACGGAAAAACCGCCGCCATCGTCGTCGTCCTCAATGTTCGCCTCCTCTAACGCCAGTTCCTTCGCTCTCTGTTTCGCTTCTTTTTTCTGTTGCTTTTGTTCCTGCTTTAATTTCTTTTTCTCCGCATTCAGACGCTTCCGTTCCTCTTTGGGATCTATGGGATTGATCTGATCCATCGCTTCATTCGCCATCGTCATCACCTGTCATTATCCGTTTTCTGACCGTGGGTATAACTGGTCAGTTCGTCAATCGCTCTGCTTTCCGCCGCCTTTTCCTCCTGCACAAAGACTTCAAACGCTTTCTCTTTTAAAATTTCCTGCGTCTTTCTCTCCTGCATCGCCTTCTGCATGCGGATTCGCTGTTCCTCCAGCTTCTTTTGCGCCATTCTGACCTGAATGGTCTGCGCCCGCACCTGCTCGCCCGCATGTGCCACCAGTTTTTTATTTTCCTCTATATCCGGAATGGAAAGCTTGTCGGCAAGCAGCAATTCCCTGCCGGCTTCCTCCAGCCTGCCGCGTTTGTCCAGGCAAAACGCAAGCTTTTCCTCTTCCTGCGCCGCCCTCATGTTTGCAGCCGCGAATTCGTTTTTCGCCTGCTGTTCCATTTTATCTTTGATTTCCAGAATATTCTGCATCCGATAGATAAATTTGCTCATATCGTCTCCCGCTTCCTGTTTCCGGTGCCCGGATACATACCCGGACGCTTATTCCTGAAATAGTGCGATCAGCCTCTGCACTTCCTCTTCAAAGGGGATCTTTTCATCCGTTCCCTGCATCAGGAAATCATTTACCGCCCTGATCTTTTCCATGGCGTAATCGATTTCCGGATTACTGCCCTTTTTATAGGCGCCGATATTGATCAGATCCTCCGCGTCCTGATAGGTGGCGAGCACATTTTTCAGCCTTCCCGCCGCCTGCTTATGCTCCGGCTTAGCGATCTGGCTCATGCAGCGGGAAATGCTCTGCAGCACGTCGATCGCCGGATAGTGGTTCTTATGCGCCAGTTTTCTGTCCAGCATAATGTGTCCGTCCAAAATACTCCTTGCCGTATCCGTAATCGGCTCGTTAAAATCATCGCCGTCAACCAGCACCGTATACAGCCCGGTAATGGACCCCGAATCGTTTCTCCCCGCCCGCTCCAAAAGCTTCGGCATTTCCGAATAGACGCTGGGCGGATATCCTCTTGTAACCGGCGGTTCCCCGCTGGCAAGACCGATTTCCCTCTGCGCCATGGAAAAACGGGTCAAAGAATCCATCATCAACAGCACGTCTCTGCCCTTATCCCTGAAATATTCGGCGATTGCCGTCGCGGTCTGCGCCGCTTTTTTTCGTTCCAGCGCCGGTTTATCGGAGGTGGCGACAACGACCACGCTGCGCTTCATACCTTCGGGACCCAGGTCCCGCTCAATAAATTCCCGCACTTCCCTGCCCCGTTCGCCGATCAGGGCAATGACATTGATATCGGCTCTGGTGTTGCGCGCAAACATTCCCATCAGGGTAGATTTTCCCACACCGGAACCTGCAAAAATACCGATCCTCTGTCCTTTTCCGACGGTAATCAGTCCGTCCACCGCCTTAACGCCCAGAGGAAGAATGGTATCAATCATTTCTCTTTTTAAGGGATCGGGCGCCGACGCTTCCATGGGATAGCTTTGCAGGCAATGCACTTCTCCGCCTTCTATGGGTCTTCCCAGACCGTCCAGCGTTTTGCCGAGCAGATCCTCGCCCACCGGCACTGAAAGAGGCGCCCCTTCGTTTTCCACAATACAGCCGCCGCCGATGCGGTCCGTCGCCTCATAGGGCATCAGCAGCGTATGTTTATTTTTAAAGCCCACAACTTCCGCGAGAATATACTCTCCGCTTCTGCCTTCTTTGTAAATCCGGCACAGATCGCCCATTTTCGCATCCGGTCCCGCAGACTCTATGGTCAGTCCTACGACATTGACAACCTTTCCCAGCTTTTTAAAATAGGTCAGGTTATATGCTTTCTCATACTTTTTGAAATCAATTCCTGCGCTTGCCACGTTTTCCTGCCCCTTTAACTTTCTTTTTGCTTCTCCTTACCGTCGTAAGAAAGCAGTAAAAGCTGTTTCTTCAATTCCCTAAGTTCCACGCCGAGGCTGCAGTCAAAAATGCCGTTTTCCGTCTCGATCAGGCACTGGTTTTTCTTCAGCGTCAGATCCTCGATAATATCGAAATGTGCATTGACCACGCCGCCCGCTTCCAGCAGCGCCTCTTTCTGCATACTGACAAAAGGAAGATCTTCTCTCGAGACATGGATCAGATATTCCGAGCTTCCTTCCATTTTACGCAGGGTATTGCTCAAAAGATGCACGACCACATCTCTGTTGTCCGATATTTTGACGCGGAAGATATGCTCGTAGATATCCGTCAGCATATCGATTAACCCCGGTTCCACTTCTTCTATTTTTTCCTGATAAATCCTCGTCAGGCTTTCTTCCTTATCCTGATATTCCTGCCGCAGTTGTTCCTTCAGTGCTTCCGCCTCCCGGCTTCCCTTTTCATAGCCGTCGGCGCGTCCTTTCGCCGCCCCCTCTTCATAGGCGCGGTTTTTGATCTCTTCGGCTTCCTGCCCCGCCTGCGCCAACAATTCTTCCGCCTGTTCCTTTGCCTGCGCCAGCAACTCCTCCGGAGAAGGTCCTTCATAAACAGGCTCCGCCTTGATCACAGTGCCGCTATCCTCGTCCAGAAGCTGCGATACCTGCGCCGCCTCGATTCCGCCGGAAAACGCTTCGGGAAAATCCTCTCCGTTTTCTTCCTCGATGCTGGTCTGCAAATTCTTGGAAAGCTCGGCGATCCGCTCCGCAATCCTATCATTGGAATCGATGACTCTTGCCTTTGTATCCTGCAGCACGACCTGATTGTATTTGTACAAATTGGGACTAGACAACAATCTCGTCACCTCCGCCCCTGGAAATGATAATCTCCGCGGAATCTTCCAGTTTTCTGATAATATTGACAATCTTCTGCTGCGCTTCTTCTACATCCTTCATACGTACCGGACCCATAAATTCCATATCTTCTTTGATCATAGCCGACAGACGCTTGGAAAGGTTGTTGAAAATCGCGTTTTGTACCTGCTCCGTCGAACCCTTGAGCGCAACGGCAAGATCGTTGTTGTCCACATCGCGCAGCACCCTCTGAATCGCCCGGTCGTCCAACAGCAGAATATCCTCGAATACAAACATCTTTTTGCGGATTTCGTCTGCAAGCTCGGGGTCCTCGAATTCGAGGGTCTCCATAATATGTTTCTCGGTTCCCCTGTCCACGGTGTTTAAGATCTCTACAACCGCGTCCACGCCGCCGATAATCGTGTAATCCTGATTTACCAGAGAAGAAAGCTTTGTCTCCAACACTCTCTCCACCTCTTTGATGACGTCCGGACTGGTCCTGTCCATGGTCGCCACACGCCTTGCCACATCCGCCTGTCGATCCGGCGTCAGCGCCGATAAAATCAGCGCCGCCTGCTGCGGCGACAAATAGGACAAAATCAGCGCAATGGTCTGAGGATGCTCGTCCTGGATAAAGTTCAATATCTGAGAAGCATCCGCCTTTCTGACAAATTCAAAGGGCTTAACCTGCAAGGAAGTCGTCAGCTTGCCGATGACGTCCATCGCCTTTTCGGCGCCAAGCGCTTTTTCCAACAGTTCCTTAGCGTATCCGATGCCGCCTTCCGCAATATATTGCTGGGCGAGGCAGATCTCGTAAAACTCATTGATCACATCCTCTTTCAGTTGCGGCGTGATACTGCGGGTATTGGCAATTTCCAACGTCAGCTCTTCGATTTCCTCTTCTTTTAAATGTTTAAATATCTGGGCAGATTTTTCCGGTCCCAGCGCAATCAATAAAACCGCCGCCTTTTGGACTCCCGAAATGCTCTGTTCGCTTCGCGCCATTTCCCGTTACCCCCAATCTTCCGAAAGCCAGTTCCGCAACAGACTTGCCACCGCTTCCGGATTCTCGTCCACAAACTTCTCTATCATCTTTCTGGTTTCCGACTTGTCTTCCAGCTCGATATCTTCAAGAGGTTCCTGGGGCGTGGACTGCAGCAGGCTTTCTACCGACAGCTCTTCCTCCGGTTCCTCGGTCTTGGAAGTTCTCATGCTCCGTAAAATGACAAAGGCAAGCAGACCTAAGATCACGACGATAATCACAATCTGCACAACGTCCGTCGCCTCTACGTCAATTCCTTCCCGGTCAATAAATACCGGCACTTCGTAAGCGACAATGGAAATATTCTCTTCGGGAATCCCCGTCGCCGTATGTACCAGAGCGTACAGCTCTTCATCCACGTCCAATTTGACCTGCGTCTCGTTCGCCGCTTTAAATTCTTCCCAGGTCATATCGGTCAAAAGTCCCTGATCCCTGACTTCCTCCTCCTTATAAACCCGTAAGGATTTCGCCGCCACGGAAATCGAAGACGAATCATATTGGATCAACCCCGGAGGGATCGTCTGCTCCGTGACCGATTCGTTGGGAAGATAATCCCGTGATTCCTGGGTCACGCTTTCGGATGAATTGTCATAATTCTGGATCTGATAGGTCGTATCGTTGTCGCTGTCATTGCTGGTAGTGCCAGGCACACCGCCGACGCCGCCCTGGGAATCCGACTGGTAAATATCCTCATGGCTCAATACGCCCTGGGTGGAATCCTCTGCAGGCGTATAATCATGCGTTACCAGCTTGGTCACGGAAAAATCCAGGTCCAGGTTGCTTGCCACTTCCACATTGTCATACAGATCAGTTCCCAAAAGCACGGATTTTACCTCGCCCTTTACCAGGTTCTCCGCCTTTTGCTTCATCGCGAGCTGGCTATTGGCGCTGGTGCCGTCCGAATTGGAGCTGTCCTCTCCCGAAAACAACAGATTGCCTTCGGTATCGATAATCGTAATATTATCCGTCGTCTCGTTGCCCAGTCCCGTCGCCACGCATCTTGCAAGAGCCGCAGCCGCGTCCTCCGACAATTCGCCTTCCAGCTCCAGGGTAACCGCAGCAAAGGACTCTTTTTCCTGGGCGATCAGCGTCCCATCGTCTTCGGGAACGTCCAGCTGTACGGTCGCTTTCTTAACGGAGCTGTTCGATTCCAGTATTTCTTCCATGTACTCCTGCATGTACACGACATAACGTTTCTGCTTATCCGACTCTGTGGTGGAAAAGCCGCCGTCCGTCACATCGTCGATGGTGTAATTCATATTGGGAATATTGTTAGACCCCAGCAACAGCCTTGCTTCCGCTTCCTGGCTGTCCAATATGGTAATGGTAGTGCCTTCCGTATTGGTCTCATAATCAAAATTGTTGCTTTCCAACAGATCCACAACCTCCGCCGCCTCCGCTGTCGTCTCGCAGGTTGTCAGCGGCACGTACTGTTTCCTTGTCAGAACAGTTACCAAAAGGGCAAGCGCCACAATGACCCCCGCCACAATACCGACCACTATGGTTTTCTGCTTTGTGCTGAATTTATTCCACCACTCCAAAATCCTTTTTGGAAGTTCCTTTAACTGATCCATGTTTTTCCCTTACTCCTTAGCATCTAATTCCGGACTATATCTGGATATTCATAATTTCTTTATACGCTTCCAGAAATTTGTCCCTTACTGCAATCGTGTACTGCAGCGCCGTAGACGCTTTCCGCATCGCGATCGTCAGGTCATGGGTATTCTCCGCTTCTCCCATGGCAAAACGGATTTTCTCGTTTTCCGCATCTGACAAAAGGGAATTTGTGGACGCAATATTTTTTACCGCAGAATCCAAGAACGAGGCAAACACGTCCCCGCTGTCCGCCGGCGTCTCCGAAGCCGCCGTCTTACCGCTCTCATAGGCGCTCTGGATCGCGTCGGAGCTGATATGATATAATGAACTGATATCCATTTTTAATCCTCCCGTATGTAGTCATGTCTTTTCCCGTCAAGCCGTTTCCGGTCATGCCGTCCTGATCACGCTGTCCTGATCATGCCGCCTTAATTTGCCATTTCCAGCCCTTTGACCGCAATATCCTTGCTGGCGTTAAACGCCGTCGCATTGGCTTCATAGCTGCGGCTGGCGTCAATCAGATCCGTCATCTCGGTCACGATATTGACGTTCGGATAATAGACATAGCCGTTTTCATCGGCATCGGGATGGGAAGGATCATACGCTTTGATCAGATCCGTTTCATAATCCTCATAGGTGCCGGTTACCTTGACGCCCTCTCCCACATAGGTGCCCTTTGCTTTTCTGAGCGCGTCCGCAAAAGAAACGCCCCCGGTCTTTTCCTGAAAGGTAACGACCTTTCTCCGGTACGGCGTACCGTCTTCCGTGCGCGTCGTATTGGAGTTGGCGATATTTTCCGAAATCACATCCATCCGGTAGCGCTGCGCTGTCAGTCCGGACGCGTTGATATCAAAAGAAGTAAACAAACCCATAATCCAATCCTCCTACTATTTCATAGCCGCCTGCAAGTTGGCAAATTCCTGGTTCACGCTGTCAATCAGCGCCTGATACCTGATCTGGTTGCCCGCTAACTCCGCATACTCCGTATCCGGGTCCACGTTATTGCCGTCTAAGCGGTAGGAATAATCGCTGTGATCCGTATAGGTATCCACATCCAAAAGCGACGTTCTGATGTTCGCCACCTTATCGTCCATGGTGCGGTACCCCGAACTTTGCAGCGCCTGTTTCAAAGCGCCTTCAAAATCCACATCCTGCCTTTTATATCCCGGCGTGGACTGGTTCGCTATGTTATTGGCTATCGTCTCGTTTCTCAGCCACGCGGCGTCCGCCGCTTTGTTTAATACATTGACATAATCAAACGCATTTGATGAAATCATAAACTCACTCCTTTTACCCGGCGGGGCATATCGGCATAATCCCCCTACCATATTCTATTATAATTTATTTGCCGAAAAACACAAGATAATTTTATGCCTGCAAAAGATTGGATTTTACGCACGGATTTTGCGCCGCCAAAAGCCCCGACGAAAAAAGGGACTTACCCCGTCTGTTGTAAATCCCTTTAACCATGCCAAATCCGTTTGCATTCCTTATACTGTTATTCATCGTTTAAACCGCTCGATTTCTTCATAAACGGCATCATTCAAAACCTTTATATAGGTTCCCTTCATGCCGGAGCTGCGGGATTCGATGACCCCCGCGCTCTCAAATTTGCGAAGGGCATTGACGATCACGCTCCTTGTGATGCCTACCCGGTCCGCAATCTTACTCGCCACCAAAATCCCTTCGGTGCCGTTAAGCTCTTCAAAAATATGTACGATCGCTTCTTCTTCCGAAGACGACAACGTGCTCAGCGCGGATTTCACGACCTGGTGCTTGCGGCTCTCCTCCGCATTTTCCTCATTGACCGAACGGAGCATTTCCAGCCCTACGATCGTAACGCCGTACTCCGTCAGAATAATATCGTCGATGTCATACTGTTCATTGCATTTGTACAAAAACAGAGTGCCGAGACGTTCTCCCGCAATCTCAATCGGCGCAATGACCGCCTGAAACTTTTTCACATCGGTAGCTTCAAATCCCAAAGTAGAAAGATTGACGTTTTCCTTGGTACTGAGCACCGATAAGAAACGGTCGTTTAACAATCCGTCGATCAGGCTGCCCACCTGTCCGTTCAACAGCTCCGTGATCTCTTCGATCTCCTTCCTGTTGCCCATACCGAGTATCTTGCCTTTTTTGCTGATGACAAGCACATTGGATAAGAGAATTTCCTTCATAACATCACAAATATCATTGAAAACAACCTTGCTGCTGTTATTGTTATGCAGTAATTTCCCGATTTTTCTGGTCTTATCCAACAACTGTACGCTGCTCATGTACATTCCACATCCTTTGCACCTATTTTAATTATTTTAGCACAATTTTCGTACAGATGCAACGCGCTTTCCCGAATTGTCTGAATATTTTTTCTGTTATTTTTCCCCGGACTTTTTGCTCTCTACATAGCCGCACTGTTCGTCGGCGCAGGATAATTTGCTGCCCTTCTCCAACAGCAGATTGCCGCATTTGGGACAGCGCTTCCCGCTGGGACGCTGCCATACCATAAAGTCGCACTGGGGATTATCCTCACAGCCGTAATATCTGCGTCCCTTTTTGGTCTTACGCACCACGATATCCTTGCCGCACTTGGGACATGCCACGCCGATTTTTTCCAGATAGGGTTTCGTGTTCCTGCAGTCCGGAAAGCCGGGACATCCCAAAAATTTTCCGTGGGGTCCGTACTTGATTACCATGTTCCTGCCGCATTTTTCGCAGACAACGTCGGTTACCTCGTCGGCAATTTCCACATTCTCAAGCTGTTTTTCGGCGTTTTTAACCGCTTCATCCAGGTCAGGGTAGAAATTCTCCACAACGACCTTCCAGTTGACGCTGCCCTCTTCCACGCGGTCCAAGAGGGATTCCAGATTCGCGGTAAAGTTGACGTCCACAATTGTAGGGAACGCTTCCTTCATCATATTGTTGACAACTTCTCCCAGCTCGGTCATAAACAGATTTTTGTTTTCCTTTACAATATATCTTCTCGCCAGAATCGTCGTAATCGTAGGCGCATAGGTCGAAGGTCTGCCGATGCCCAGCTCCTCCAGCGTCTTTACCAAACTAGCCTCGGTAAAATGCGCCGGCGGCTGCGTGAAGTGCTGGCTGTAATGAAATTCCTCCCGCTTAAGCTTCGTATCCCTGTCCAGATCCTTTAACAGGCGGTTGGACTCCGCCTTTTCCTCGTCAGCCTCCGTGTAAACGCTCATAAAGCCTTCAAACTTGATCCGGCTCGCCGCTACGCTAAACCGGTATCCGCCCCCGTCAATCTTAACGGACGTGGTGGAATAAACCGCAGGCGCCATACGGCTTGCGGTAAACCGCTTCCAGATCAACTGATATAACCGGAACAAATCCCGGGACAGCTTTTCCTTCAAATCAGAAGGCAGTCTGCAAATATCCGTGGGACGGATCGCTTCATGGGCGTCCTGTATCTTTGATTTACTGTTTTTGGTTGTGCCGCCCTTTACCAAAAACTCTTTCCCGTAATTTTCTTCGATAAAGCCCGCCGCCGCGGCTGCCGCTTCCTCCGAAACGCGGGTGGAATCGGTACGCAGATAACTGATCAGACCCTCTTCATACAACTGCTGCGCCAGACGCATCGTTTTCTGCGTGGAAAAATTTAACGCCTTGGAAGCCTCCTGCTGCAGCGTGGACGTCGTAAACGCATTGGGCTGTTTTCTGGTACGCTCGCCGTTTTTTACATCCGTAACGGAAAATTCGGCTCCTTCCAACGCCTTTAATATGTCGTCCAACTGCTCTTTGGACGATATGTTGATCTTTTCGTCCCCTTTGCCGTAAAACTTTGCCACAAGGGGTTTTTTCTCCCCGGCAATCTTAAAATCCGCTTCCAGATTCCAATATTCTTCAGGAATAAAAGCGTTGATCTCATCCTCTCTGTCTCCGATCAGACGCAGCGCAACCGACTGAACGCGCCCAGCGCTTAATCCTCTCTTAACCTTTGCCCACAAAAGCGGCGAAATCCGATAGCCTACCATACGGTCCAACATACGCCTTGCCTGCTGGGCGTCTACGAGATCCATGTTGATCTCCCGCGGATTTTTAAGCGATTCTTTTACGGCGTTTTTGGTAATCTCATTAAAGGTAATCCGATATACCTTTTTATCCTCCAGCTTCAGCGCCATATACAAATGCCAGGAAATCGCCTCTCCCTCACGGTCCGGGTCGGTTGCAAGATAGATCTTATCCGCCTTCTTCACTTCCTTGCGAAGCGCCGCCAGAATATCGCCCTTTCCTCTAATCGTAATATATTTGGGCTCATAGTCATGCTCCACATCGATTCCAAGCTGGCTCTTCGGCAGATCCCTTACATGTCCGTTGCTCGCCATGACTTCATAATTGGGTCCCAAAAATTTTTTAATGGTCTTCACCTTAGCCGGTGATTCCACAATTACTAAATACTTTGCCATACATCATTCCCCTATTCCGAGTAATCGTTTCAAACTATACACGAAAAAAAAAGACCTGTAAAGGTCTTTTTTTTATTTTACACAATTTTCACAAAATCATGCGGTTGTTTTTTTGTATGTTTTGCAGTATGCTTCGCCGTATGTTTTTTCGTTTTTAATCCAGCTTCAGCAGATCCTGCTTGATGATGGTGAACATGTCGTAAGAAGTTCCAAGCGGTCTGACAATATCTTTTCCCGAATCATCCACTGAAAGATAACCGGTATTTGCCTGAATGTAAATCTTTGCCGCGCCCATATCCTCCAAATATGCCATTGGTACATAAAATCCGTACATGACGCCTACCTTTAATTGCGGATTCGTCTTGTTCGCCGACGTTGCCGCGCTGCTTGTTCCGATTTTCTCATTAAAGGAAGTATTATAAATATCAATCGGTATTCTGACAACCGTTGCCACACTGTTATCGTCCAAAGTGATCTCTTCTACCGTATAGGTATAGGTACGGCTGCCGTCCTTAATCTGTATCGTGTCGCCTTTTTTCCCTGTCACTCCAAGGTAAAACGCCACATCCGCCACCTTTTCGCCTCTTACAAAGTTGGAGTCCGTGATTTTGAAGAACGCCTGGGTAGCATCCGCCAAATTTACCGAGCTGTCCGTATTGGGATTTACAAACTTGTATAAATATGCTCTGGTATCCTCGTCATATATAATAGAAGAATCTATTTCATTGCTTCCCGTAATATTGCCGTCATATGCTACTGCAATGCTTTCCAGCTTTCCGTCATTGACATCGGCTGTCTGATAGTAGTTTACGATCGGATTGGAAAATCCTGCTTCGTAAGCCGCAAGCAAGGTATTAACAAATAACTGCGCCTCTCCTACCGTCACACTGTTTTGATGATATCCCATTCCCATATAAGTTACGTTGCCGTAATTATAGATATAATAATTATTGATGCCGTCGCCGGGAGTCTCCACATAGACATTTCCCGTACCGCCGCCCGTAGCTCCTCTTGCAGCCGCAAACGACGTATTTGACGAACCCACTGCCGATAACGTAAACCATGTAATGGCATCGGAATATCTGTCGTTATCCGAATCCGTATCCAGATCCAACTGCAAATCCTGTGCATGCGATAAGCGGATTATTACATGATCGTCAATGGTGTACGGGAAATTCGTAATCTGCCCGTCGTTCATCTTATCAACATACATAAAGCCTAAAGCCGGTTTGGAATTCTGCATAAAGGAATTAACCGTCTCACTGTTAAAATAGGTAGGTGCTCCTGCAATGTTCCTGTATCTGCTGCGGATGATGGTATTGGTCAGCGCCTGCGGCACGGCGGTCATGGTACCCCTTGTGGAATTTAATACATATCCCACCGCATTGCCATTGTTTTCTCTTCTGGTAGCATAAGCAGAATATCCATCCTCACCTCTTGCATATACTACAGACTTATCCAAAGACGCATACAACGGATTATAGTATCCGTAACGATCCACGCCGGTCGCTCCCGCCAAATCGGTATTGACAGCTTCCGTTACCACACTGTTAGAAGTAAGAACCGGTTTACCTGCATCAATATATGCCTTTAACGCCCCTGCTGTTGTCGCACTGAAATCATCCATGGAATCTCCAAAGCCCAGGATAATCATATTTACATTCATCGGATCTTCTTTTTCCGCAGTAATTGTTGCCGGGAAAAAGGCTTCCGTTCTCTGGAAACAACTGAAATAATTTAAATAATACGCATCAACCGAACTGAACCCGCTGTCTGATGTACTCGTCAAATATGAATTGAAATCTTTTTCAAACTGATCAGCCGTAATTGTCCTGATATTGATATCATACTGATCCAACACTACCGGCGCATATAAATATCTGCCAAAAGCGCTGTTCGCCGTTATCTGCTCCAGATTAAGCGCCGACTGATCCGTATCCGTAATCTGAAGAATATTCATCACGCGCTTATTCATCGGTTTGATTGCCGTATAACCGGTGGCTCTTGTGGATACGCCTGTATCTGTTGACTTTTCGACTTCAATGCACCAGTTTATAATACCTCCTTCATCGGAAGGAACCTGTCTTACCAGCTCATAGGATACGCCTGCATACAAACTGTAGGTCGTCACGCCGTCCGTTGTCTCTCCGTAAGCATTTTCTCCACTGGACAGATCACGGACCACAATATCCATCTTCTCTTCCGTCTCTCCGAATCTTCCGTCTGCATTGACGTCTTCGTAGAAATGGACGTTATAGGTCTGCCCCAAAGCCGCGTCGACTTCCGAATTGGCAATGGAAAATTCATATCTTAAATAATACTTTCCGTCGCTTTCTTTTTCCAGATAAGTAGCGTTTGCCGCTGCGCCGTTAGAATCCGTCGAATAGGTATAAGCGCTGGGAACCTTCTGCATATCCAGGCTTAATCTGCTTCTGCCCAGATAAGTCGTAATAGACATTCTTCCTCCCGGCAGATTTGCAATATCATACTCGCTGACCAGATTTCCCTTTAATGCGATCCCAGAACCGCTGACAGTATTGGTATAGGTGGCGGAACCCGTATCGTACGCGCTTCCTCTTGCATAAGCCAGCAGCTCATACATATTGGAAGACGTATCTACCCTTCCATGATCCACAACCGTACTGTTGCTTCCCGACACGGCAGTCGGATTGATCAGTTTATTGCCGCCGTTTACGGAAGCCATCAGTTCTCCTCCTACAATAATCAGAGAATCGCTGTCCAGATAATGTTTTAAATCTTTTAATTTTGCTTTTGTCAAATCTCTGGAAGAATACCTCAAGTTTGTTCCCGCCGTCTCGGCATCGCCCAGATTGTAATAAATCATACCGTCCATGGACGCATCATTATATTGCCCCGGAATCGCAGCGTCTGTAACAATGCCGCCCGTTTCCACGCTGTAAGAAGCGCCCATTTTCTGATAATAATACCTGCTCCACTCATCGCCGATATAAATGATGTCATAAGTCGCCAGCAGATCTTCCTGACGCGTATTAAACTCGTCTATGGTCATACTTGTAAAGGTAACATATTCCTGTCTGCCGCCCTTAACCATCTCTTCTCCCAGGAATGTTTCGATAAACTCATCCCGGTTCGCCTGAACATTCTGAGGGCTGAGTCCATAGGCTACCGACTCATTATACTCATTATATAAAAACTCCTTCGTCGGCTGAATCTCCAATACGGAATACTGGGATTTAATCGCCCCCAGATCCTCTCCTCTGTAGGATAAGATATACTGTACGGCTAATGCGGGAGAAACCACGCCTTCCGCCACATGACCGATCTGCGTATTGTTGTTATTCAGTTTAATATAAGCCAATACGCTGGAAAATCCCTGTGTCGCCGCGGCTGCGGAATAAGCGCTCTTCAAATCGCCGTTGGCAAAATTATCTCTTGCATCAACCTGTTCGTCCTTCAACAGCGAATCCTGAAAATCTCCCCAATGATGATCATATACATAAATATTGTTGATTGCGAAGTTTCCGTTATAGCCGACATACATTCCCGACGACAGCTCCGTAAATAAAGCCGCGTCGCCCAGCGCCGCATTGCTTAACATTGCGCCGTCTTCGTCAAAGTGATCCGTATGTAAGCTGGGAGTAGAGGTCTGATCCTCTCTCCATGTCAGCATCGCCAATTTATCGATATTGTTCTGAGGCGTCGCATTTCCCGAGAAGGAAAGGTAATCCATCATAATCGCCTGATATTTCGTAATCGTCGTTCCCGTCGACGTAGTTGCGGAATACCCCTGTGTCGTACGATTGTACAACGCCATAACAGCATCCGCACTCAGATCCTGCCCTGCGGCAGCATACTCCGCGCTGGTACCGGAAACATAAACCAGATCCGCGTTATTGATGTCATCTGTCGTAACGCTTCCCGCGGCTACAATCCGGTAGTTGATATTCGTATTTACCGTAGCGTCTCCCAAAATATATTCTCTGAACCAATTGCCGTTTTTGAACCAGCCGTTGTCAGGCTCACGACTTGCCAGATACTTATACTGCGTCGCCGAATATCCCTGATAAATATCGCTCTGATTTACAATATAAACAAAAGTCAAATCTCCCGATGCGTCGGCTACCGTCTCAACAGCCGCAGGGATACCGCCTGCGCTTTCAACTCTTTTATAAGCGTAAATCGTCTCATCCGCTTCCACGGTTCTTTGGTCGATACCGTTTTCACTGATGATACTGGTTCCTACCGGCAGTTGTGTCTGCGAATAAAAATACTTTGCCTCTAACTTATCCAGAAACGACAGTCCGTCCTCGCTACGCAGCCCTTCCTGTTCGCTGCCGTCGCCAAGCACATAGCCGTCCCTTAACTTATAACTGGAATTTGCATCCGCATTGTATTCATAATGACCGTAAATCAGATCTGTTGATGTACCTGGAAGATCAACATATCCGCCTTGCTCCGTGCGATATGCAAAAGTCGCCCAGCGAGGCGTATAAATAGGATTTTCGGAAACTCCGCTGGCATTTACCGAATCAAGTCCCAAATACTTGATCATTCCGTATTTTCTCATTTCCGTCAGAATAGCGGCATGATTTGCAGTATTATCGTCATCATCTAAACCATAACGCGTACCCAAAGATGCGTCCGATATTCTTTTATATCCCTGGTTCGCGTTTCCGGTACCAAGTCCGGAACCCGTATTGGGAATAAAATAACCAATCTCGCCCATATCGGTTTCAGGTACAATTTCCAAGATAGTAATTCCTGAAGAATAGTCCACAATCGGCTGGAAAATATTTTGTTGCGCCTCGACCTCAACAGATCTCGTGCTCAAATCCACTGTCAGGATGCCCGCTATCAGTACCAGCGCAATCGCTGCAAATATGAATTTTTTCTTTTCTCTCAAAATCTTTTTCATATTTCTTCTCCCACTTTATCAGGATTACCAATCTAAATTACTGTTTCTGCCAGTAATGATAGGTTTTATTATAATAATAAGTATTTCCGGCATAACTTAACTGATATACTTCGTTACCGTTTACCGTCACGGCGGATATGGTGCCGTTTATATTGCTCGGAGCAATATCCGAACAGGACACGGTGGTACCGCTGCCACTGACAATCGTCCATGCGCCTTCATTAGGTCCCGGTACGTAGACATTTGCATCTTCTACATTTGCAACATATACTTTGTAACCGATATACGCATCCTCAAAGGAAGAATCATTATTTCCGTTCGTCTTCATATAAATCAGCAAACGATACATATCGTCTACGGTAATCTTGGCGTCTATGCTTCCTACCGGTCTGTTGGGATTACCGGATTTGGAGCTGAGCCTTACCGTACCGGTTTTTACCAGATTACTCCTGCTTCCCAGCGAACCGCGGTAATCTCCCGAAATATAATTGTTCAGATCCAACATGCCATACATATTGGCGTTTACATTCTGATCGTCCAAGTAAACACCGATATGATTCTTTGCGGTAATATTGTATCCGCTTGTTATAAACGGAATATCAACATAGCCGCCATACGGGATTACAATGGCGCTTCCATCGGGATATCCCTGATTCGCCTTAATAGACGTCTCTTCCAGTTCCAGTTTTAATACCGCGTTCACACTATCCAACTGTCCGTTATCTTTTCTGATATAGTACAGCGTACACGGCATATCCACGGTCGCCGTTTTATAATAATTGATCAACTGCATTACGGACTGATATTTGTAATCTTCATAATTCAGATAAACCTTTAATCTGCCGTCTACAATCTTTACTTCAAACAAATCTGCGGATGTACCGTCCCATCCGGGTACGTTCTGTACATAGAGATTTTCAATGCCGACAATCTCCTGCAGATTTCCTCCCTGCCCTGTTTTGTCGGGATATTTTTCAAAATAAGAGAAGATATCAATTTCTACGCCACGGCACGCATCATCAGGATATTCAGGCTCCGGAGCTTCATAAATATCAAACTCATATTCGCCGACCCATTCCGTATCAAACTGGGAAGTCGCCGTAACGACAAAATGATAGGTTTCATCCGGTCTGTCTCCGATCTGGATATAAGCCGAGGTACGGGACGTGCCTATGGTAGCCACATTAGCGGGACAATCCTTTAAAGTAGCGTCGTTATCCGTATAATACTGCAGCTTCCATGTCACATATTTTTCGGAATTATCCAGATGCCATCCGTCTACCAGACCATTCAGCATAACAGCCGAATTAGCCGCCGCCTCGCCGTTTACAATGCCGGAACGGGGCGTTACCGTAACGCTCTGTACTTTTTTAAAGTATACCTGAGCGGATGCCGACAATTTTTCTCCCGTTTTGCTTGCAATATTGCTCTGTACCGTAACACGGAAATTAGAACCGCTCAAATTGTTGAGATCATAATCCGCCGGCATGGAAATCGTGGCTGTAGTACCGGTAGGAGCCGGTTCCGGCAATTCATATCCATACCCGCTATCCATGGACCAGGTAAACAGATCGTTCATATTGCTCAGATTACTTGCTTTATAGCTCACATTAAAGCTTAAATTACGATCAGACACCATAAACAGCTCCGGATCGTCTTTCCCTTTTATCGTCACATACACATCGGGAGACATAACCAGCTTATCTATTGTGGTTTTCCGGTCCTCAACCTCCGTCACAACCTCGTTGACGGTTACCTGATTCCGCAAATTGACCTGATAAATACCGGAATATGAACGCTTGCCCTTGGTATAGGTCATACTGAAAGTAACGATATTTTCCTGCCCTTTCCCTTTTACACGGCTCAGATCAACCGAAAACTCCGAAACATTTTCCGCAAGCAGTTCCGCCTTGGACAAATCAAAGTCGCCCACATAGGTATTGGTGGCAGGGTCCGCCGTTCTTTCCAAATAATACAGTTTATCATCTTCACCATTGATAATCAGAAACTGATAATCGCAATTATCGATTTCCAATGTCTTACCGTCATCGGGATCTGCTTTAATGCCGCCCCCGCTTTCCGGAGGATCAGGCGTTTCCCCGCCTTCCTCTTCCGTATCCCCCGAACCGGAGCCGGAATTAAACGCATCCGGAATCTGATCGGAAACGGACTCGTCATACCGGATATTAACTTCACAATCAATAATCAGATCGCTGATTTGATTCGCTACCAACTGCGCTTCCATCTGGATGTCCGTATCTGCGCTGGTTTTTTCATAAAAACGGCTGCCTGATACCATAAACGAATATATGATAACAGAAACAATGCCCAGAATTGCCGTTGCAACCAAAAGCTCCACCATCGAAAAACCATCGTTATTCAATTTCTTTTTTTTCTTAAAAAAGTTTCTAACCATAGGACCTCCAACACACCGTTTTACGTTTCGCTCTGTATGTACCTTCATCAAAAAACGCCTATTTTATAATTACGCTTCCCGTCTTGATCTTTCCTGTCGTCCGATACAGAAAAACCGGATAATAATATTTTCCCGCATTCGCATAAATACTCAGATTGATACTTCCGCCCGCATCCTTTAAAAAGCCTCCTGTGGAACGGTTAAACGCAATCCTATAACCGTTTGCAATGTCGCTTGCCCAGCCGCCGGAGCCCGCCTCCAGCACTTTCGTAATATTGATGTTTTTCGGCGCGGTGTTGACCGTATAAGTATCCAGGCAGACAAACCCGTCAATCGAGCTTGCGGCTGCAGGAGTATTGCCCGGTCCGAAATAGATCGTTACATCGCTTTTACTGATCTTCTTTACATCCGTAATTTCTCCTTCTACAACAACCGCATAATAATTGCAGTTGTCCGCGCCGTTTTTAAAGAACGATAAATAAGTCGTTGTATCGCCAACTGTCGTACCGCCGGAAGATTTGCTCAAAGAAATCAATCTTCCGTTTTCCAAACTGGAATAAATCATCTGTCTGCATTCCTTGGCGTGATACTTTTTCAGCAATCCCAGATTAACGCTGATGGCGCTGATCAGAATAGCCAAAATAGCAATAACAACAACCAATTCAATTAGTGAAAACCCCCGATTGTCCTTTTTCATGCAAGCCTCCATTTCTACTGTTTGTTCCAATTCTGGAACTTAACCAGATCCGCCGCCGTTATCACGTCGCCGCCCAGAGTTCCTGCCACCGCAGCCTCCAGCTCAGGATCGCTGCTATTGATGACATCTACATATGCCGCGCCGTTTACCACCGCTTCAAATACATATTTTCCATCGTCATTTTTCAACAATAACGCTTTTTTCACATTTACGGAGTCATAGGAAATAGTACTGCATCCTTGGGCAAGGCGGATTTCTCCTCCCGAGATAATCAGACCGTTATACTCTCCCGCACTGACAAGGACATCGCCTCTTGCAATAACCAGCGCACATTTATCTGCAATCTCATCCGTAATTTCAAATGCCGCATAGCCGTCGTCATTATTTACCAAAATCGCCTGCAGAGAATCGTCTTCGTTTTTAAACACTTTATAACGTCCGTCAGAGACAAGAGCCGCAAACTCCGAATCACTGACTATAATATTGTCAAACACACTGTTCTTTAACTGCTGTGATGACAATCCCGCAGAAGTATTCATCAAATACTTGGATAACCCGGTATACTGAATCAGGTAATCCTCCGCCCGGTCGGCAAGCTCATCTGCAATCGTAATGTCTTCCGCCTGCGTATCCTCCTCCATACGTACCGCACTGTTTCCGTTGTAGTAAAGCAGATTGCCCGCAATATTTAAGGGATAGGACGAGCTTCCAAGATTGCTGTTCCAACGGAAGGAGGCGATATACGTCTTAAAATAACGGTCAAACGCTTCTTTATCCGCCGCATAATAATCGCGGAAAAATTTGTTTGCCATATCCTGATTTTCAAAATCCAGATAGAAGTATACCAATATCGTACCGTTAATTCTGCGGAATACCGGCACATAAGAAGCTCCGTAGCTGTTCGCCGTACCGCCGACCTTTTTCATAACCACATCCAAACGAACCGGCGTATACACCAATTCATCCGTGTACTGTATCTCTCCGTCAACAAATACGGTTTTCCCGTTTGCATCCGTCATAGGCACAAATGTATTATACAATTTATTGTATTCTTCGATGGTCATAGGGTTTTTCGCTATAATCTGCGTATCTCCGTCATAGCCCATACACTCCACGGGAACCATATACATCAACTGGTCGCTCTTTACGCCAAGGGACTGCCCCATCATAATGTCGGTATTTGCGTCATTTCTCTGGACTTCCTCTTCGTCCCTTTCGCCGCTTTCAATTTCCTCATCAATCCGGTCGTAGTATTCCTCTAAATCTTCTTCGATATAGTCGCCTTCCTCTTCGTTGGCATTATAGTGCATACCGCCTACATGCGCTGCGCCTGCCAGCCAAAGATTATCCAGACCTGAAAAATCCAAAGTCGTATGAGCGCCGTTAATCAGGATCGCGCTGCTGTTATCCGCAGAAACATCGGCGCTGCCATATCCGTTATATCCGCCGCCAAGCACTACCTTGGGATATATGCCGTCCGTCGTCAAATCGTCACGTACAAAACAATTGGATTGCAGATTGATATATGCCGATTCCGCATAGATATCTTCCGCCCACAAAGAATAGGCATCCGACACGTCTATACTCGGAGACGCCGGAGGGTTGCTCCCCCTGCGGTAGCCGTTTAAAGCGTTGACCGAACCTGCGGTCAGGGTATACTTAACCGTATCGCTGTCGCCTGCATTTTTAACAAATTTCATATAGCCGTTACCTTCGACATAGATACCGTCATCGCCGCCATAAACATTTCCGTCAATCGTCACGCTCGCCGGTGCGGTAACCGTATCATTATCCCCAACGCCGGTTGTAATCATGTCCGCAGCTACCAAAGAATAGTTTTCAATCTGAGGTACATCCTGAATACTGTTAAAAGTCAGTTCCGGAGTTTCAACGGCAATATCCGTTTCGATAATGGAAACATAACCGTCGCTGTTTTCATAAGATACACGGACGTCCTCAAGTACCAGTACACCATCGCTGTAATATGCGTCGCCGTATTTTACCGTTGAACCGCCTACATTCGCAGTACCCGTAAATCCAAGAGTTGTTGAGGATTTATATGGTTCTTCCAGATAATCCTCCAGGTGATTTACACTGTATTTCAGTTCATTCGGATTCGCCGCATCAACATACACCGTCAAAATATCCAGTCTATCCTGCACGGCGTCTCTGTACGCCGTTTCAAAAACAGCCTGTTGATTTGTTGCGGTATCGTCATAATGTTCCTTCATAACCATGGAATAAGATTCCTGCAGCGCGTCCGACACATCACGCGTAATGCCCGCCTGAATCTCATTTAAAGCCGTTTCGGCTGTATAGAAGTTATCTTTCGCTGCACGGTCAGTACCCTTCATCAAAAAGTTGTAATAAACCATATAAACCAGCATGGCAATCAGCATTCCGACAAACGCCAGCGCCAGAATAACTAATACGATGGTTGAACCCTCATCATTCAATTTCTTTCTTTTTAATTTATTTCTCCATGCAGTTATCATAGTGATAAACTTCCTTTCCTACTGCTTTGCGCTTGCTCCGTCATAAACAGCAACACGCTTATCTTCGGGAAATCCGGCTGCCGCAGCGCCGCTTTCATAAACCTCAATCACAACCGAATACAGACGATCGTTGACCTGCGTCACTAATCCGCCGTTTTCAAACATGACCTCTTTGTATTCTTCATCCGTCATCTGATACGTCAATCCATTATACACAAAAGAAAGTCTTGCCGCATTCTGCCGGTAAATCTCTTTATTGTCATCTTCATCGGCTGTCAGATTATCTCTTAAGTTGGAATAAATCCTTGTATGAATCTCACTGTCCGTCGCATCGTTTAACGTAACTTTCGTCTTATATCCAGCTTCACAAACCGCTAAATCCGCAGCCGGAATATCGCCAGGCGCCAAACGGATCAGATGCACGGATACGTCGATGCCGGCGTTATTGTTTATCACAAATTGCTCGGAAGGATAAGTTCCCCGTGCCGTTGTAGAATTTTTATCGCTGTCATAATTATAATTAGGATAATAATAAACATAAATATCTCTGGGGTACTGCGTCTTACTCTCATAAATTACATTGTTGGGCGTGGACAATTCTTCAATAGAGTAAGGATTATAGTAACCGTCATATTTGTAATCACTATGCACGCTGACTTTGGTCGTGTTGCCGGAAGCTTCCGTCAGCATATCAATATCAATGACTATCGTCCGTGCAAAATAATTGTCAAAACTTGCCTTATCCAACGTTCCGCCGCCGCTGTAGCCCATAAAATCGGCTCTGATATCATCCCATACAGTGGAATTGTCCTTATACACCGAATCGACCAGACGATTGATCGATGTAATCGCCACCTCTGCATAATCATTATAGAGTTCTTTCTCTCCGGTTCCGATCACGCCGTCGTTGTTTAAATCGCCACTGAAAGTAGACGAAGCGGAAGCATCCATTTTGATCAGCATATCATAAGTCGTTTTCTCCTGTTGTACGCCCGCTGCATATAAATAATATTTACTGTCGGCAGACGGTTTAAACGTCAACGAATTGGCGCTGACGCTGCCGCCGTCTACATAGACGGGAGTTCCCGCAGCCGACGTTCCTGTAATCGTATACCCCAAAGTATACGCGCTGGAGCTGTAGGTCACTTCTCCGTGGGACGCACAGGTAATATCGTCAGGGAAAATAGCCATATTTCCCCTGTCATCAGCGCTGTCAAAGCCTACGATAATTTCTTCCGCGGAATACGCGTTCAGACCTTCGGCAATATTGGACGCCATGTTCGTTGCATTCATGGCGACCCTTGCCTTTGAATTTAATTTGGTTGATTCAACAAAGTTGTGAAACAGAGGGCTCATCACAATAGCGAGAATGGCAATCGCAATTAACAACTCGGCAAGCGTAAACCCTCCGTTGTCATTTTTTAATTTCTTCATTTAAAATCCTCAAATTTTAATCTTCTTCAGATACGGGTTTGTCGCCTTCTTCGGTTTCCTCGTCTTCCGATGTTTCATCCTCGGATGCGCCGTCCGCCAGATCAGCTTCCTCGCCCTCATAATCGTTATTGCCCGTATGGATATTCAGGACAGGATTGGATTTAAACAAATCGTCAACGCCGGTGGGCACTCCGGTAATATCAAGGAGTTCATAATATTTGCCTGTGCCGGACATGGTGTATGCGTTTGTTGCAACCGTACCCGTTACGCAGCCCGTCTCTCCGTCATAGCTTAAAGTAATAGACTGAATATTCATACGGTCCTGTCCTTCTACAATACCCGCCATGATATCTTTGATCGAACGGTATGTGGACTTGAATCCGTAGGTGATCGGGGTAGTATATAAAAATACCGTATCCTTCATTCCGCCGGTCGCTACAACCGCGTCCCCGCTTGTTTCTTCCGTTACCGCAGCGTCTTCCACTACAGCATCCCCGGTCGCCGCATCCGCCGACGCGTCAGCAACCGTAACAAGCTGCGCCTGCTCCATGGCAATAGATGTAAAATAAACGGATTCCGTATTTTCCAAAGAATATACATACATCAAAATATCCTCAGGCATAATCCCCGCCGGGAAACGATCTATCGTTTCGTTAATCTCATCGTTCATTCTTGCCGTTTCACTGATATACATTTCTTTATTGTCCGCAAGCTTCTGGAGTTCATCAACTTCTGTCTGCAGCGTCGCATTTTCGCCCTCTACGGCAGCCGTCTTTTCATTGAAAGAGGTAAATACAAAGAAATACGCAGCCACGGCGATCAGTACGCCTATAACCATAATCAGTAAATTAAGATCTGTTTTCTTTATTTTCATTTTTCGCTACCTCCTACTCAACTGTAACATCCGCACCGTCTTCCGGCGCCGTCTCGGTTGCCTCACCATCTGTTTCCTCTGTTTCTTCGGAAACAATCCAGGGATTTTCGCCGAAGACGCATGTGATATTATACTCAATGGTTCTTACGCCGGTTTCGGGATCAAGCGCCTCTGTAACCTGATTTACCGTTACATCCGAGAAGAAAGGTATCTGTCTGTACTGTACAATAGCATTTGCAACGCTCTTTTTACTGGAATCTTCTACCATAACAGACATCGTAAGTTCTTCTTCATTGACGCTTAACGTTGTAACCTGAGAATCGGAAGGAAGCATATTTTCCATGTCCACAAATAACTGGGAAACTTCATCCATCGAGTTTGCAGTTGCGTCATACAGACTCATGATATAAGTGTAATCCGCCTGCGTCGCCACATATTCATTATAAGTATCCTGTACCGGAGCCAACTGCGCCTTACGCTCCTGCAGGCTTTCGTTTTCGTTTTTCGCCATAAAATAAGGAACCAGCGACGCCGCCGATAAAGCGATCGCTACAACAACGCCGACCCCTAATACAATATAAGGCAATTTGTCATTTTTACTGATATCCGCAAGGGAAGCCTTCGCGCCCGCTCCGCCTTTTCCTTTTTTCTTATCATCCGTACTTGCCGGCATAAATCCTGCCGATCCGAGTCCGGCGCCGATTACGGAAATATAATCGCCGAGGGATACTCCCTGCAGATGAAGACCCTGATTGATATTGGTTCCCGCGAGATCCTTTAATACTTCCACGTTACGTCCCAGTTCCTGAGACAACAGTCCGGCAAATCCCCAGAAGTCAGCCGCAATACCCGTAATAATGATATTGTCGATTGCAGCGTCCCTGTTTTTGGAATTGTAGTAATCAATCACACGGACAATCGAGCTGATCAACTGCTGGTAACTGATCGTGACATCCCTTCTTAAACGGAGCATCTTCAAATTCGCTCCCGCCTGTTTCGCCGCAACCGTAGCCGACGCCACTTTGGAGGTATCTCCCGTTGTATTTGCAAGCGCCATCGCTTCCTGCTGCGCCTGCTCCAATTTATGTACTTCCTCTTCCTTTTCCGCCAGGAGGCTTTCTTCTTCCGGTCTCATAACCAGATTGTTGCGCCGCAGCGTTTTGACCGCGCCCTCGTAAGTAAGAGGTTCCCCGTAAACATCCGTTTCCATGAGAATATCTACAACCTGATCGGCTCCGTAAATACCCGGACGCTGCATGGTAATCACGCCATTGTTGGTAACTGTCAATAATGAGGATCTCTCATCAATCTTGACGGTCAGATTGACGCCCGTGGCAAATCTGTGGCGCAGCGCCTGAAAAATACTGTTACCGCTGTAATCAATGGAAACGAGGTCAAGCCCAAGCGCTTCCGCCAGATTATGATAACCTCTCAGCATATCCGCCGGAGCCGCCATAACCATAACGCGATATTGCTTGTTTCCCGCATCGTCCGTAATGGTATCCATAATATTGTGTGCAAACTGATACTGATTGGGATCTACCGGAAAATAATCCGTGATATTCGTCATCAGCATATCGCGCACCATTTTTTCCTTTACGAAAGGGATCTGCGCTTCCCTGTTTGCGATTTTGGTAGACGATACTGCAAAAATAACTTTCTTCGCATTCATGCCGTTTGCGGTAATGTAGGATTTCAAGTCGTTGACAAATTCCTCCGTCGGCTTGATAAATCCGTCATCCAAGGTTCCGTCCGGTGTTTTCATGCTGAAAACGCCGTATACCTGCGGATGCTTTGATTGGTAATCCATTTCACAGACCTGTGTTAAGGAATATCCAATTTCAATGCTAAGTACTCTTTGTGCCTTTGCCATGATTTACCTCCCTGAATATGGAATAAGAATTCCATCATTTATCTTTTTCCTATATATAAAGTCCGCTACCCCATTGAGGCTGTAAACGAACCTAAATACCAATTTAAAAATTGATTGCCCCATAATACGGCTATCATAATCCCCGCCGCAAGATAAGGTCCCATCGCCAGTCTGTGCTCCGCCCCGGAAACTTTCATCCGGATCACATGTATGACGGAACCGATAATACAGCCCAGCAAAAAAGCAAGAATGGACAGCTTCCAGCCGATCAGCAATCCGGCTGCGCCCATCAGCTTCACATCGCCGCCGCCGATGGCGGCTCCCTTTGATATTTGATAAAGAATCCATAAAAAACCACTGACAGCAAGGAGACCGATTCCATAATCCACCCAATCCCCTAAGTGAAATATGAGATGAATCAGTCCCAGTGCCAGTATAAACAAGTTGATTCCAAAAGGAATCTCATAAGTTCTAAAATCAATAACGCTGAGTACAATCAGCGCCGATGCTAATAAACAGTATATAACTGAATCTATACTCCAACCGTTTACTAAGAAAATCAGTACATATAAGACTCCGTTCAGTGCCTCAACCAGAGGATACTGGAGGGATATATGCGATTTGCACTTTCGACATTTACCACCCAGGAACAAATATGAGAACAGCGGGATCATATCATACCACGCAAGCTGATAGCCGCAGCTCATACAATGAGATCTCTCTTTTGCAATGCTTTCCTTTAACGGAATTCGTAATATGCAGACATTTAAAAAGCTGCCTATTACGATTCCGAACAGGAACAACACCGCATATGCAATTATCTCTACACTCCATGGTTCAGTGGTCATAGGGGAATGTCTCCTTGTGCGATGTTATGAACTATTATTGTTCAGGAACTACAATACTTCCGTTAGCTCCGGATGTGGAAACGCTAAAGTTTCCGTTGCTGTCAACAGTAACTGTAATGTTGCTACCTGCGGATTTGGATTTCAGCTTAGCTTCAACAGAAGAAAATGCGCCGCCGCTTACTCCTAAGGTATCCAATACTTCTGTACCCCAAGATGTAGTGCTATCGATAGTTGCAGTACCAGATCCGGGTGCATCCGTGATTTCAGCATCGGATGCGGCTGTTGTACATGCCGTATATACGCTGTCCAGTAAGTCCTTATCTGCGGATACTCTGGATTTCTCTACGTATTTTAAGTACTGGGGTGCCAATACACCGATTAAGATTGCCATGATGGCAATAACGATAATCAACTCAACAAGTGAGAAACCTTTGTTATTTGTCTTTTTCATGATAAACTCTCCTTTTTTATAATTATTTATATATTAAAAATCCGCTCCCCTATCAAACAGATTTTTAACCAAATTTTACAGGCTGTCTAAGCCTTCGTACATTGCGCCCATCGGAGCAATAACCGCGCCGATAATCACGCCGCAGACACCGGCGAGCAGAATGATGATCAACGGTTCTAACGCCGCCATCAACGACTGGGTCGCCATTTCCACTTCTTCTTCGTAATAATTTGCCAGTGTATCCAGCATTTCTTCGGTATTACCGGTTTCCTCGCCGATCCTGGTCATATGATATACCATTGGAGGGAACAGACCGGATTTTTCCAAAGGCGTAGATAACGGTACGCCCTGCATAACGTCGTTTCTGGCATTTCTCATACACTCTTCATAATAAATATTATTCATGGTATCCCCGACAATCTGCACCGCATCAGGCATGGAAATACCGGCAGCAAGCATCGTCGACAGGTTACGCGCAAATTTCGCGGAACTGGATTTTATTGTCAGATCGCCAAATAAAGGCATTTTGATCAACGCTTTATGTATCAGACCTTTTCCGGTCGCCGTCTTGCTGAAATATTTAAAGAAAGCAACCAACGCCAGAATAACGGCAACAACGATAATCCAGTTTTCCTGCATAAACTCCGATGCGGCAACTACCATCAGCGTGATCTTGGGCATCTCAATGTCCATATCCGCAAACATTTCCATAAAGGTAGGCACAACAAAGGTCAGCATGACGATAACTACAACCACGGCTACAACCAATACCATAATCGGGTATACCATCGCTTTCTTAATCATCGCGTTGATTTTCGCACTTTGCTCAAACTGCGTCGCCATACGTTCAAATGCAATATCCAGACTACCGGACGCTTCACCTGCGGCAACCATATGGGCAAGCAGAGGCGGGAACACGTCCGAACGCGCTCTCATGGAATTGGCAAGCGTTTCACCTTTCTGTACGCTCGCCGAAACTTCCTGCAGCGCCTGTTTTAACGTCGGATTTTCCGTCTGCTCCGTCAGCATCCTCATGGATTCAATAATCGTAACACCTGCGCGGTGCAAGCTCACAAACTGCCTGCAGAACAGGCTCAAATCTCTGATTTTAACTTTTTTCTTGAACAGACCGCCCAGATTGATATCTTTGTCCAGTATTCCCTGTTCCTTTAATTCAATAACCGTAAGCCCTTCTTTTTTTAACTGATCAGACGCCTTCATCTGATTGTCCGCTTCGATTGAATCCTTAACCTGTTTGCCCTTGCTGTCAACGGCAACATATGAAAAACTAGCCACTGTTTCTCCTCCTCTTTGTCCTTCTTATTTCTAAAAGAGCGTTCTCTTTCTCTTATGAATCAAAGGAAACTTTGATCATTTCCGATACTGACGTGATACCATCCAGCACATACTGGGTCGCGCACATGCGAAGGGTTCTCATGCCGTCCTTCAGCGCCGCCTGCTTGATATGCTCGGCGTCTTCTCCTGCTGCAATAACCTTTCTGACGCCCGGCGTAATCTCCATGATTTCATAGACGCCGATACGTCCTTTAAAGCCGTTGTTATCGCATCCGGAACATCCTACCGGTTCGTAAATCTCCACCTCGGCATCTGCAGGCATTCCCAGAAGTTCCAGTTGTTCTTCATTTGCAAGCACTTTTTTCTTGCATCTGGGGCAAAGTCTTCTGACAAGTCGCTGGGCAATAATACCTACCGTCGCGTCCGCGATCATGTAATTGGGAAGTCCCATATCCGCCAGACGGGTTACGGTACTCGCTGCTGAGTTGGTATGCAAGGTACTTACTACCAGGTGACCCGTAATGGACGCCTGTACTGCGATCTGTGCCGTCTCCTCATCACGAATCTCACCGATCATGATGATGTCCGGATCCTGACGCAGGATGGAGCGGAGGGCGCTGGCAAAGGTCAGCCCCGCCTTTACATTAGTCTGTACCTGATTGATGCCCGCTACATTCGCCTCGACAGGGTCTTCAACCGTAATAATGTTTACATCTTCTTTATTCAATTCACTAAGCGCCGTATACAGCGTTGTGGATTTACCGCTACCGGTAGGTCCCGTTACCAGAATAATGCCGTGCGGGTTCATCAGAATATGGTCGAACATCTTCAGATCGTGTTCGCCGAAACCAAGCTCGGATTTATCTCTGGTCAATGCGTTTTTATTGGTAATACGCATTACGACCTTTTCGCCGAATACCGTAGGCAGAATAGATACACGGATATCATATTCCCTTCCGTCTACAAAGGAAGTAATACGTCCGTCCTGGGGCTTTCTCTTTTCGGAAATATCCATGCCGCCGACAACCTTTAACCTCGCTACAATCGCCGGAAGCAATTTAATATTGTAGCTGATCCTCTCATGCAGCGCGCCGTCGATACGGTACCTGATACGCGCTTTCTTTTCCAGAGCCTCGATATGGATATCGGAAGCCCTCTGTCTGACAGCCTGTTCGATCATACTGTTTACCAGCTGGACGATGGGAGAATTATTAACGTCGTCGTTAATCATCTTATCCATTTCGTCTTCTTCAAACAGGTCGTTGCGTTCCTGCTCGTAATCGCTTGCCGCCTTGAGCGCTTCGGCATTGCCGTAATACTTATCGATCGCGACCATGATTTCCTGAGACGTCGCTACCATCGGGTCGATCATACGGCTGGTAATCATGGATAAATCGTCAATCGCCATCATATCCATTGGATCAGCCATCGCCACGCGGATAATATTGATATTTCTGTCATCATAGCAATAAGGGATCGCGGTATACTTTTTCAGGATATCCACGTCAAACATGGAAATCAGATCATCCGGTATCCTGGTATCCTGCAGATTTGCACGGTCAAGGTTTAACTGGTGGCACAAAGCGTCCGCCATAATGTCGTCCGTAATAAACCCTTCCGTGATCAGAATTTCTCCAAGACGTTTTTTCTTTTCTTTCTGAAGCTCCAGCGCTCTGTCTAGCTGTTCAGGCGAGATAACACCCTCCGCCAACAGAATGTCGCCGATTCTCATTTTCCTTCTGCCCAATAAACTCATAGATCGCCAATCCCCTTAATGTCAAATTCAGGTTGCGCTATTATGTACTTTCTATAACCAAATGTATAACCAATTGTAAACTTTTGGTAAATTTTTTTTAAAGAAAGGCATAGCGAGCCCCAAATATAAATTTATGTAAACATTTTATCACGTAAATTTATACACCGCAAGGCTTTTGAATCAGAATTGTTTCTCCCATTTGCACAAGATTTTTTATTTCTTTTATGGCAATTTGCCGAAAATTTTACCGAAGTCGAACTTTCTTTCTGTAAAAACTGCCCTCTGATTCAACGAGATTTCTGCACTCCAAAGTTGCTAAAGCCGCTAATACCCTTGCGATATCCGCTTCCTTTTGCATCCTCCCCATAAGCTCTTCGGCGGATATAAACTGCACTTCCAAAATGTCCAATAACTCCCGTTCCGTATCGTCAAAATCCGCCGTCAAATCCGTTTCCGGCTCCGCCCCGCCTTTTTCTTTTGCCGGCAGGCTTTTCCCACCGTTACCGTCGTTTGTCCTCCCGCCATCACTGCCGCTGCTCATTCCCGGCACCGTCTGCGGTCTTCTTTCCAAAATCTCCCGGATAAACTCGTCCATATCATAGAGTATGCCCGCTCCCTGGGCAATGAGCCTGTTGCACCCGTAGCTTAACCGGTCTCCCATTCTGCCCGGAAACGCATAGACGTCTTTCCCCTGCTCCAGCGCAGTCGAAACGGTAATAAAAGTCCCGCTTCTTTCTTTTGCTTCTACGACCACAAGCACATCCGAAAGCGCGCTGATAATCCGGTTTCTTACAGGAAATTTCCACGGGGCGGGTTCCGTACCCGGCGCATATTCGCTGATCACGCCGCTTCCGTTTTCTCCCCGGCAGAGTCTTTGGTACAAATCCATGTTTTCCCGGGGATAGCAGACATCCGCTCCCGACCCCAATACGCCGAAGGCAGCGCCTCCCGCCCGCAGCGCTCCGGTCTGGCTGATGCCGTCTATTCCCACAGCCATGCCGCTGACAACCTGTATCCCGCTTCCCGCAAGCCTTCTTCCCAATTCCGCTGCCGCCTCTCTGCCGTAGGGCGAACAGTTTCTTGCGCCGACTACCGCAACGGACGGCGCCGTCTCTTTCGGCAGTCTGCCCTTGGCAAACAGCGCCGACGGCGGATCTGCTATGTGCATCAGCTTGTCCGGATACCCCTTTATTCCTTTCGGTATACACCACATTTTATTGCGGCGCAGCCTTTCATATTCCTCCTTTACGTTCCATTCTTTCTTTTTTGCACGAAAAGCCGCAGTCTGCTCCTCGTTCAATCCGTCCCCCGCCTCCGAAAGATACATCTTTTCATAGCTACGAAAGACCCGGTACCGCTTTTCGATCGCCTTTGCGCCGATGCCGGGTATCGTTTCCCAGAAATATCCGTAGGCGCATTCTCTGTGCCATGCGTCGTCCCATCCGCTCTCTGTCTTTGCTTCCGCCAATTTTTCTGCCTTTGCCTCCGTCATTTTCTCTGCCTTTGTTTCCGTCATTTCATTTCCTCCTAGCGATCCAGCATGCCCCGATAGGACGCCGCCTCTAACATATGCTTTTCTTCTATATTTATACTCTCCTCCAGATCCGCGATTGTCCTAGCCACCCGCAGCATCCTGTGGCAGGCACGCAGGCTCAGCTCCCGGACCGAATAGTATGTTTCCAGCGTGTGTTCCGCTTCCGGCGTCAGACGGCAGATTTCCATCAGCTTTGCCGCGGGAATCCTGCTGTTAAACAGCCCGTTTCCGTTTCTGATACGCTGCAATTGTCTTGCTCTGACGACCCGCTCCCGGACTGAGGCGCTGCTTTCCTCCTTGCGAAGCGGTCCGTTTTGGAAATCAATCGCGCTCCGCATGACGCCGACGCTTAAATCCATCCGGTTCAAAAGCGGTCCCGATATGCTTTTGACATATCTTCTGACCTCCTTATCGCTGCAGGAACACCTGTTTTTGTCGGGAAAGTATCCGCAGGGACAGGGATTCATCGCCGCTACCAGCATAAAATTGCAGGGATACACATAGCTGCCGCTTTTTCTTACAATTGTGACCTTTCCCTCTTCCATGGGCTGGCGCAGCATATCTAACGTCTGTCTCTTAAATTCCGGCAGTTCGTCCAAAAACAGCACGCCGTGATTGGCAAGAGAAATCACGCCGGGACCCGGCACATTTCCTCCTCCCACAAGCGCCTGCGGCGTAATCGTATGGTGCGGGCTTAGGAAAGGACGTTCTTTGATCAGGCACGTCTCTTCATTCAACAGTCCCGCTACACTGTACACCCTCGAAGTATCCAGCATTTCCTCCCGTTCCATGGGCGGCATAATGCCGGGCATCGCCGAGGCAAGCATCGATTTGCCGGTGCCCGGCGGTCCGGACAACAGCAGATTGTGAAACCCCGCCGCCGCGATTTCCGCCGCTCTTTTCGCCATTGCCTGTCCTACAATATCTTTAAAATCCGGTATCCTCCCGTCTGCCGTATCCGTCTTATCCGCAATGGGTTTTGCTATGCTCCAATCCCTTTTTCGCTTTGAAGGCTGTCCGAAGTAATCCATAATTTCACGAAAATTTCCAACGCCGACAACCTGAACGCCTTCGATCCAATCCCCTTCCCTTCTGTTGCATTCCGGCACAATACAGGTTTTGATTCCGTTTTCCTTCGCCGCAAGCAAAATGGGCAAAACGCCTTTGATCCCCCGGACGGCGCCGTCCATACCCAGCTCGCCCGCGGCAAGGATTTTGTCATGCTTCGGAAGCTGCAGCAGACCCATGCACGATAAGATTCCCATGGCTACGGGCACGTCAAATGCCGTCCCCCCTTTTTTGATGCCCGCAGGCGACAAATTGACCGTAAAATGCTTCGGCGGTATGGCGTAGCCCATATTTTTCAGCGCCACACGCACCCGCTTTGCCGCTTCCTTTACCTCGCTTCCCAAAAAACCTACCATTTCAATACACGGCAGACCGTCCGCCATATCGACTTCCACCGTAACCGGATAACCGCCTATTCCGAAGACGTCTCCCGACATCACAGAACAATACATAAAAACCCTCCCGTCAAAATAGTTTACTTATTTTTTAATAGATGAAATACTGGCAGAAACTGCCGTTGAAAATAAAGAATATAAATGTGCCGCGGTATTGCATGAAAGAAATCATGCCATGAACCGCTGTCTGTTAAAACGGGCTGCCGCACGGAGAAACGCTGTCCTCATGCGGCAATGCCGCCCGTTTGTTTTCATTGTCTATGCCGCCTTTACCGCTCTGACGGCTTTCATATCCGCCCGTCAGATTATCTGGTTACGCATCTTATCCGGATTCTGCGCGTACTGGATACAGTTTTCTCTGGAAATCTTGCGGCTCATATAAAGCTGCATCAGATAATCGTCCATTGTGCACATACCCTCGCGCTTGCTTGTCTGGATAACGGAAGGAAGCTGATGGGATTTTCCCTCACGGATCAGGTTCTTAACGGCAGCGTTGGCGTGCATAACCTCAAATGCGGCTACACGCCCGTCCTCGGTAAGATTCGGGATCAGGGACTGGGAAATGATACAAACCAGAACCGCTGCAAGCTGTACCCTGATCTGCTGCTGCTGATGCGGCGGGAACGTATCAATGATACGGTCTACGGTACTTGCCGCGTCGTTTGTATGTAAAGTGGACAATACCAAATGCCCCGTTTCAGCCGCTGTGATCGCGGTACTGATTGTCTCGTAGTCACGCATCTCGCCGACGAGGATAACGTCCGGGTCTTCACGAAGCGCCGCTCTCAGGGCGTTTGCGAAGCTTTCCGTATCCTGTCCGATCTCACGCTGGTTGACCATCGCCATATTGTGGTTGTGGGAATACTCAATCGGTTCCTCCAGCGTAATGATATGTGCGTCGCGGCTCTTGTTAATCTTATCGATGATAGATGCAAGGGTCGTGGATTTACCGCTACCGGTAGGTCCCGTTACCAGGATCAGTCCTCTCTTACGTGTATACAGATCAATAACCGACTGGGGAATGCCGAGCTGCTCCGCCTGAGGGATTTCCGTCGTGATGGTACGAAGGGCGATTCCGATGCAGCCGCGCTGTTTGTATACGTTGACACGGTAACGTCCGATTCCCGGAAACGCTACGGACATATCGTACTCCCCTCTCTCCTCAAACTTCTCACGCTGTTTGGGCTTGAGCATATTCACACAAAGCTCCAATGTATCGTTCGCCGTCAGCACCGGATAATCCAGTTTTACCAGATGTCCGTTTAAACGCATAACAGGCGGAAGCCCCACCGTAATATGAATATCGGAAGCCCCCGCGTTATAAGCGACTGTTAAAATTTCCTCCAAAGTAGGTACTGCCATTTCTTTTTTCTCCTTTACCTTCCCGACTTTTATTACATAGCCGTTGTGTCCTCAAATGCAATCCGAAGCTTTCTCAAAGCCTTTTTCTCAATCCTGGATACATAACTGCGGGATATGCCTAACAACTGTCCGATCTCGCGCTGCGTCATTTCGTGATCGCTTACCAGTCCGTACCGGAGCTTGATCACTTCCAACTCCCGCTCGCTCAAAGTCCCCTGCAAAATCTGCCGGAGCCTGCTTACATCTTCCCTTGCCGATAACAGTTCAAAAGCGTCTGTTCCCTCCGCACAGGTGATGTCTAACAGGTTGATTTCATTTCCCTCTTTGTCCGTGCCGATAGGCTCATATAAGGATACGTCCCGCGCCGTCTTTTTGCGCGCCCTAAGCATCATCAGCAATTCGTTGTCGATGCACCTTGCCGCATAGGTGGCAAGCTTGCTTCCTTTTGTGCCGTCAAAGGTATGGATTGCCTTGATCAGCCCGATCGTCCCGATGGAAATCAAATCTTCCGGATTTTCTTCTACATTCTGATATTTTTTCACAATGTGCGCTACCAGTCTCAAATTGCGTTCTATGAGAATCTGCCTTGCTTTTTCGGACTCTTCCTGATTGCCCTCCAAATACATGCGGATATAGTAAGCCTCTTTTTCCTCGCTTAAGGGTTTTTGAAATGTCTGCACCAAAAATCCCCCGGAACCGGTTTTACTATATTCTATGCGAAAGGCTTAATTAAGGTTTCACAACATATTTATTATACAAACATTGCGGGTAAAGTGCAAGAAGTTTGTCTTGTAGATCATAGGATACTTTTGTTATAATCAAATCTATGAAAACACGTTTATCACAATCTGAATATAAGCAGACAGGAGAGTTATGACATGCAGACCATTTCTAAGATCAAAAAAATAAAATTATCCGACATACTTTCATGCCTTTTGATTTTTGCTATAGTCACGGGCTTACTGATCGGTTTCCGATGTTTTTATAATCTCGGCTACGGCAAAATAGTCCCCGGCATTCTGGGCATTCCTCAGTTATTTTGGAACGGGTTCGGAGCGGTTTCCTTTTATCTGTTCCTTACCTGTTCTCCCAAAATGCAAAGAGAATCCGTCTCAAAAAGCATCCGTGTGCTTTCTTCTCTTTTTTACGGATTATGCGCTTACGCATTGTTGCAGGAAAGCCGCCTCAGCGCTCTGACTCTGTTTGCCCTTCTGCCGCTTCTTATGCTCGCCTATGAATACATGACCGAACACAAAACAACCTTCTTCTTTGTTTTGGTCTTAACTCTCTGCCTGTTTGCGAATGCGGCAGCCGCCTCCTCCCTTATGCTTTTCCTCCTTTTGATGCTCTTTCTTGATTCGTCCAAAACTTTGAAGCAGAAATTCGGCGGTTTTATTCAGACGTTTTTTTTATACCTTTTGTCCCTGCTTATTGCCGGTATATCCGCAGTCCCCCGCTTTTATGAATATTTCAGCGCGTCGTCCGATTATTCCGGATTTGAACCGACTTATCCGCTGTCCAATTTCTTCTCCAGATTTTTTGCGGGTTCCCTTACCTCCGCTCTCTTTCCCCAGTCCAGAAGCATCGACCTCTATTTCGGACTGTTTTTTGTGCTTTTACTGTTTTTATACTTTTTTAATCAGTCCGTTGCCTGGAAAACGCGCCGAAACAACCTGATCTTTATCCTGATCCTGCTTTGCGCTGTGGAGTATTCTCCCTTACAGTATGTGTTTGAATTGTTTTCCGTTTCCGGTTCTTCGACGATTCCCTATTCGTTCTTTTTGATTTTCTGGTGTCTGAAGCTTTCCGTCGAAAGTCTCGGAAGTTTAAAAAAGATCAAAAAACTTCCTCTTTTTATAGGAATGTTTGCATTTATGGCGTTTTCCGCCGTTGCTCTGTACGGATCACGCCAAAACTTTCACTCCGTCTCCCTGTTGACCAACGGTATTTTTATTTTACTTTATGCAGTTTGTATTTTGTATTTTTGCTTAAAGCCGAACGGACAATTTACCACATTGTTTCTTCCCTGTCTGCTTTGTCTGGAATTATTCTGCAATCTGTTTCTGACCACCAACCAGAATTTTATTCCCGACAGCTTTTCTTTGAAGAATCAATTTGGCGATACGTCCTTTGAAACAGCCGAGACCGCATCTTCACCTTATGCGGAAGAATATGAGGATTTCGCCGGGCAGCACGCCGACGCGCAATTAACCGGTACGCTCGTTACGCTTTTCGATCATGTGGAATTAACCGAAGAGGACCGTCTTGCTTATGACGAATACGGCATTCTGGATTTTTTTGAAGAACTCAATGCGATCTGTTATAAAATAGGCGCCGACAGCGAGCTGTTTACGCCTGCAAATCTGACTTTCTCTTTCCCCGGTTCCGACTATTATCAGATTACGGATCAGGGAAATAACGTATACAATCTTTACCAGTATGCTTCTTGTATGGATTATTCCACAACGGTCGTGCCTTTTCAATTATCCGCCCCCGAATCAGGCGTCCTCGTCCTGTATCACAATTTTTCAGACAGGATCTTTGAGTTTAAGATGGAACAGCCCGATACCGTCGCGGACGGATATCTGGTTTTCTCGCCTCAGCCCAATATTTCTTTAAATTTTCAGCTAAACGGCTATTATCTGAACGAAGAGCTGTATGCACAGATCCCGGATATGCTGACAAATTATTTGGAACTGCAATATCTTGACCCGGCTTCTCATTCCATGCTGCCCAATTATATCGGACTGGGCTGTACCTGTATCGGCATTTTGCTTTTCCTTTTGCTTTATATTAACCGGGACAAAAAAGTGATCATTGCGCGGTTAGATGCTGCAAAAGAAGCTTTGCTCACATGGGGAATCTGGAATCGGCTGTCCGCTTTCCTGTACCAAAACCGCGTTTACCTTTGCGCGTTTCTTGTTCCGGTCATGCTGTATCTTTTATCCATGGTCCTATTCAGTTGTATTCCTTTCGGAAGCAATTCCTTTTATGATCAGGACGGAATCAACTCCACGCTTCCGACTATCATGGATTACTATTACAATTTGAAAAACGGAAACAATATTTTCAGTATGAACGGCGGTTACGGATATTGTCTGTACAACGCATTTCCCCTTGGAATACTGGAATATCCTCTGACAATCTTTACCCCTTATCAGGTAGCCGTATTGGTATTGCTGTTAGAAGCTGTCAGCTTTGGTTTCTGCTCATTTAGCGTCGTATACTATCTGACGCACCGGCTGACTGCTCCCAAGGCTTTAAAATCCGATTACCGTATGTTAATACCGGCTTTTATTTATGCCTTAAACACCTACATGCTTGCAATGCACGGATTTGTGACCTGGTATTATACTTTCTTAATGTTTCCTTTGCTGATATTGGCAATGGATTACTTAATGTACCAAAAAAAGTGGATGATGTACACGATCCTGCTGTCTTTGTGCATCTGCACCAACATCCAGTTAGCGCTCTATATCTGTATCTTTTTGATCACACTTTTCTTTACCTATAATTTTAACAGCCTGAAGGATTTTCTCGCCAAGGGAATCCGCTTCGCCCTATGTTCTGTTCTGGCGGCATGCAACGGCTTTTTCAGTATCTCCAACACGCTGCTTGCAACCTCCGATTCCATGTACAAGGACGCCGACAGCATTTTCCCTTCCTTAGGATTCCACACATCCTTCTGGGAGCAATGGAAACAGCTTATGATGCTCTCGGAATCCACTGCCGTCAATCATGATGACGGAGGAATCAATTTTTATATGAGCATCCTGGTTCTGTTTCTTATACTGGTATATTTCTTTTCCCGCAAATATACTTTAAAAGAAAAACTGTGCCGACTCATCCCCGCGTGCTTTTTACTCCTCAGTTTTAACGGACGGGTCCTTTCGTTTATCTGGAACGGTTTTCATTATCAGTCCAACGTACCCAACCGACAGGTGTTTTTGTTTATGTTTTTATGCGCCGTAATTGCATATGACGGACTGCGTGCATTGGATTCCGTCTCTCTCAAAAAATATTCCGTTTACGGGCTGATCCTCGCCGCTTTCTTCTGTCTGTGCCAATTTATCTCAAGCGGCAACACGCAGACCGCCTTCATCTCGACATTGACCGCCGTATCCGTCTACTGGCTGTTCCATGTACTTTATAAACGCCGGCTGTTTGGAAAAGTAAGGTATTATAAATTCCTTACCCTCTTCCTTCTGCTGGAATTGTGCGTCAATATGTACGGGACCGTCTCCGAATACGGCTTAAATACCATTGCCTTTACAGGCGCCTATGAAGAACAGGCAAAATTTAATACCGATTGCCTCAAGCTGCATGAAAACGCTTACCGCGTATCGATTCCCGGGACCTTCCAGTTAAATCCCGGCTCCATGTACGACGCGCCTTCGGGAAGCCTGTTTAATTCCTATGTGACCGCACACCAGACCAACCTCAATTTTCATTACGGCTTTGCCAGCGGCGTAAATTACACCGTAAACAACTACAATAATACGCCTTTAGGTCTTGCCCTTTCCGGAACAAAATATTGTCTGGTCCCCATATACAGTTCTCTGGCGCTGCCCGATCTGACTGATTATGAATTTCTGGGATGCTACGAAAGCAACTACATTTATCGGGTTCCGGATACATTATCTTTAGGCTTTTACGCGCCGGAAGGTGTATTGGATTTAAGCGAAAGCTCCGGTTACGTTCCGCTCTTTTGGAACGATTTCGTTTCCATGTATACAGACGAAAACGCAGCTCCGGTTTATGAGCTTCATGCCTTAACCTATGACGCCGACCTGACTTTGGCTGCAAATACTTATTATTTTTCGGACGTTGCACATCACCCTGTCAGTTGTGAAGAGGCAGACAGCATCATTACGGAAATGGCGGCTACCACTTCATCCCAGGTAATCCGCGACCTTCATCTGAATATTCATATTAACCCTGAAAAACCGGGAAAGATTTACCTGTACATGAACGAATTTGTTCCGCTGGGAGAGCTGACTGCTCCGAAAGCTTTAAGCTTTGCGTATCCCAATCCCACGCCCGCATCGCCCGACAGTTACTATTATGTGAGATTCAACGAAGATACCTTTGACGCGTTTATGGCGGAAGCATCCGAAAATCAAATGGAGCAGATTATGATTGATGATAACCGCATTACCGGCGTTACCGATTACGATTGCGACGGCTATACTGTTTTAAGTCTCGCATACGATCAAAACTGGACCGCCTATATAGACGGCGAGGAAGTTGAAATACTTGATCCCTATGGTTCCTTTATGGTCATTCAGACTCCCTCCGGCAAACATACAATTGAATTGGTATACGAGCCTTACGGCATGAAAATCAGTCTTATCATCAGCGGCGTCAGCTTCCTGATCACTATATTGCTCTATCTCATATGCTGCAAAAAGCGGAGCGGGAATCATCCCCACTCCGCTTCCTGAAGAAACGTTTCAATCTGATCTGTCATACATTGATTGATGTCGCCTCCGGCGAAATAAACATCCAGCCATTGTACGACCTTTTCTACTGCCGTTTCAATTTTCCAGACCGGTCTCCAGCCGGTCTTTTGCTTGAATCGGCTGCAATCAAGTCTTAAAAAATGAGCCTCATGAGGTCCTGACCCGGACGTCTGTTCCCAATCTGCAAAAGGTCGCATTTTTTCCGCACCGGCGCGCTCCCCGTCTCTCTTTATATGATCCGGTTTTCCACCGCCATTCCAATCATCGCAAAACAATTTTACAAGCGCTCCTGTGGATATACAGCCGTCCTCATCCGGTCCCACGTTGTAATAACCTGCAAAATCCGGATTTTCATACTGTCTCATGGCAAGGTACAAATAAGCGCAGACCGGTTCAAGCACATGCTGGTACGGTCTGATGGAATAAGGATTTCTGATTTGGATTTTCCCGCGCTCTTGCAGCGCTCTCACACAGTCCGGAATAATCCGGTCTTTCGCAAAATCTCCGCCGCCGATTACGTTGCCCGCACGCATGCAACTGACTGCCGTCCGGGTCTGTCCTAAAAATGAATTGACATAGCAATGGGTCGCAAGCTCTGAACAGGACTTGGAGTTGGAATACGGATCATAGCCGTCGAGCTCCTCATTTTCCCGGTATCCCCACTCCCATTCTTTATTTTTATATACCTTATCCGTAGTTACATTGACAAAACTTCTGACCTCCGGATGCAGCCTTACACATTCCAGCACATGAACCGTTCCCATGACGTTTGTTTCATAAGTAGTTACCGGATGTTCATATCCCTCTCTGACAATAGGCTGCGCCGCCATATGAATCACAATCTGCGGTTTTACTTCGTCAAACACCTTTTTCAGATGCGGCAGGTCTCTGACATCGCCGCATACGGAAGTCATTTCTCCTTTTAGTTTACATAACTCAAACAAACCGGGAACCGTAGGCGCATCCAAGGCATAACCCGTAACCTGCGCTCCCGCCATCAACAGCACACGGCACATCCATGTTCCCTTAAATCCGGTATGCCCGGTAATCAATACTCTTTTTCCCTGATAAAACGACAGATCAAGCACCTGTTATTTCCTCTCTTTTCCTGACCCATTCAATGGTCTTTTCGATTCCGTCCTCAAAAGACGTTTCCGGCTTCATTGCCGTATCCCTGATCAAAGCACTGATATCCGCGCACAGATACATGACCTGTCCCCTGCCGTAGGGAATGTCGCCGTATCCCGGTCGGATATTGGGATCAATCCTGTTTTTGATAATCTCTATGTATTCCTTCAACGTTCTCGTATTTCCGCTGCCGAGGGGATAAACCTTCCCGTGTTTTCCTCTCTGCCCCAATAATAGCAAAGCCCTTGCCGCATCTTCGCTATAGAGATAATCCCACTGCTGTTCTCCCTTCGTAAAGCGCGTCGGGCTGCGGCTGAGCATATCCCGGATCGCCGTCATAATCATGGTATCTTCACCGTCATGGGGTCCGTAAACGCTTAAAATTCTTGTCCAGATATGTCTGATTCCGAGCTGTTCGCACAAGATCCTTGTCATCCCGCCCGCCGCCAGTTTTGCCATGCCATAAGCGTTCTCCGGATGAACCGGCGTATCTTCGGAAAGTTTTCCCTCGAATCTGCCGTATTCCGCCTGACTGCCCGCCCCTACAAAGGTATGACATCCAAGCGCCGCCGCCAGTTTCACGGCATCCAGCGAAAACCTGATATTTTGTTCCTGAATTTCGGCATCGCAGCGGTGTTTCCTTCCCGCGCCTTCCCATGCAAGATGAAAAAAAACATCATAATTATCGCTCAATCGCTCCGCCGCCTGACCATACTCGCATAAGTCAAGCTCCAGGGCCCTGATAAAAGGCGCTTTTGGCAGTTCCCGATTGCGCGGGGACCCTTTCCTGCACACAGCCAGAGCTTCTATATGCTGTTGTCTGCAAATCTCGAGCAAAGCGCAGCCGATAGCGCCGGTCGGTCCGGTAATGACAACCTTCATAAGGGCTCCTCCCTTAAAAATTGATGCGTTCTTCCTCTACTACCAAAGGTCTGTTCATTACCCTTTGGTTAATACTGCTGATATATTCTCCGATCAATCCGATAAAAAACAACTGCAAAGATCCCAGAAAAAACATACCGATCAAAACCGGAGCCATGCCTGCCGCAAAGCGGTCCCACCAGATCAGCTTGAATACCAGATAGACCAAACCGATAATTACGCTTACACCCCCTACAAACATACCGATAAACGTACAAAGCCGCAATCCGAATTTAGTATAAGACGTAATGCTGAGCATCGCTGCGTCATAAAGGGTATAAAAATTATTTTTGCTCTTTCCGGCTCTCCGCCTGGGCTGTTCATAAGGAATTTCTTTTCTCTTATATCCAAGCTCCGCCACAATGCCTCTCATAAAAGGCGTCGGATCTTTTAAATCCCGCAGCACCTGTATAAAATCCTTGTCATAAAGCCCGGACCCCGTAAAGTGCTCGATCTGCTCCACGCCCGAAAATTTGTTTAACAGCTTATAATAAATACTCCGCAGCTTGTACATAATTTTACTTTCTTTGCTGCTGGTCTTGATTCCGATGACAATTTTATATCCGTTCTCCCACTCTTCCAGATAACGGGGGATCAATTCAATAGGGTCCTGAAAATCGCAAACCATAGCGATCGTGCAGTCTCCCGTAGTCTGGAGTATCCCATAATACGGTGAATTAAACTGCCCGAAGTTTTTGGCGTTGAAAATCGCTTTTACTTTCGGATTTTTGGCGCAGATCTCCCGAAGCAGAGGACGCGTCTGATCCCGGGAGTCATTATCAATAAATACCAGTTCATAATCATATTTTGACAGTTCCCCTTCAAAAAGAGCGACAATCGCTTCGCTCATAGGCACTACATTTTCCTCTTCGTTATAACAGGGTATCAGAATACTGATTTTTTTCATTCTCTCATCCTCTTTGTCCTTATGACTCCTGAAACAGCGGAATCAACATATTTTCCTCAAACTCCGCTTCATCAAGGGGCGGATTCATGTACTCTAAAGGCTTTGATTCCATCTGTCCGTCCTTTCTTTTATAAGAAACCTGTTTGGGCGCCGCCGTCAGCCCGATCGGCGTAAATACCTCGCAGATTACCGGTCCGTCATATGCAAGCGCTTCCGATACCTTCTCCTTTAATTCTCCGTTGGAACGAATCTGAAAAGTCTTTAATCCGTATGCTTTTGCAATCCGGGCAATAGGCGGAATGGACAGGTTGGAAGCCTCATCGCAGGCTACAAAATGCTTTTCAAATACATTGGTCTGCGTCGCCTTAATGGCGCCATAGCCCCGATTGGACAATACAAATATTTTAACCGGCAGATTAAGCCTCCGAAGCGTTTCCAATTCCTGAATATTCATCACAAAACCGCCGTCTCCGTTGACCCCCACCGTTCGTCTTAAACCTCCCGCAAGACAGGCTCCGATTGCAGAAGGCAGCCCATATCCCATGGACGCAAGTCCTTTGGTGCAAAACACTCTCTGCCCCTTTTTTACCCGGAAGGTCTGCATGGAAATATCGATACAGCTTCCCGAGCTGCCGGACACATAAATATCCTCTTTTGTCAACTGTTCGGAAATGGTATCCAACAGACAATAGGTATTGACCGCATCTTCCTGCCGCCAGTATTCCGGCTTGACAATCGGATATTTTTGTTTCAGCCTGTTCCCATAGGCAAACCACTCTTTACGCGGTTTTATTTGTATTCTGTCTCGGTGTTTTAACATCGCATCAATAAAGTCTTTTGCATCGGCGCATACGGGAATATCCGGTCTGACATTGATCTTATGCAGTTCCGCTTTGTCAATATCGACCATGACCTTAACAGCCGCTCTGGCAAAGCCGTCAAAATTATATCCGGTCTGCAGCAGATTCAGCCTTGCCCCGATACTCATAAAGAAATCCGAATTTTGCTGGATAAAATTGGCGTATCTGTGCCCAAGACCGCCGGGTCTGCCGAAATAAAGAGGATTGTCCTCCTCTATCAGATCGATTCCGTTCCATGTGGTCAGCACGGGAATACCAAGGACTTGTGTCAGCTCTTCAAATTCACGAATACCGTCTGCCAGACGGATACCGTTTCCGGCTAACAGAACCGGTCTTTCCGATTCGTTTAATCTGTCGATGATGTCCAATACAATCCGGTCCAGATCGGCTTTCTTTTCTTCCACAGGAGAAAATCCCGGCATCAGGCTTTCTTCCACCATGCTCGCCTGCACGTCTAAAGGGATATCCAGCCATACCGGACCTTTTCTGCCATGAGTCGCTTCATAGAGCGCCCGGTCCATATGATATCGTATCATCTGCGGCTCGTCCACTACCGCCGCATACTTTGTAATCGGCTTTACAACGGATACGATATCCAGTTCCTGCATACCCTGCTGGCGCAGTCCCTGATCTCTGATCATATCCAGACGTTTTACCTGACCGGATACCACAAACACCGGCGTGGATTCCAAATAGGCGCCCGCAACGCCCGTCAATGCGTTGGTTCCGCCCGGACCGGTCGTTACCATAAGAAGTCCCATCGTATTGTTGACTCTGGCGTATGCTTCCGCAGCGATGGCGCATGCCTGCTCATGCTGACAGCATATGTACTGGATTTTTTTGCTTTTCCCCAGAGAATCATTTAAGTGCATGGCTCCGCCCCCGGGCAGCATAAACATATGCCCCACATTTAATTGCTCCAGTCTTTGAATAACATAATCCGATACCTTGATCATCCGATCTTCCTCTCCCATACTATAAAAAGTTAAGCCTCTACCGCCTCAAAAATCATCTTTGCCATATAATCGATCATTTCATCGGTCATTCCCGGATATACGCCTATCCAGAAGGTGTCGTTCATAATACGGTCCGTATTGACCAGATCCGCAGCAATCCGGTATCCTCTTCCTTCCCGCCTCATCTGATCAAAGCAGGGATGTTTGGTCAAATTACCCGCGAACAGCATTCTTGTCTGAATCCCATGGTTCTCCAAATAAGAAACCACACGCTCCCGTCTGGTTCCCGCCTTACAGGTAATGGGAAATCCGAACCAACTGGGATCGGAATTTTTACAGGGTACGGGCAAAATCAACCGATCCTCCAAGGGTTCCAATGCCCGGTAAAGTCTGTCAAAATGTTCGCGCCTGCTCTTGGCAAAAGAGGGAAACTTCTCCAACTGGGCGCATCCGATCGCCGCCTGCATATCGGTCGCTTTTAAATTATATCCGAAATGGGAATAGACATATTTATGGTCATATCCCTGCGGCAGTTGCCCGTATTGACCGTCAAAACGATGTCCGCACAAATTATCCTGTCCCGATGCACAAACACAGTCCCGCCCCCAATCCCTCATAGAACGGATACATTTATGCAGCAACGGCTGATTGGTATATACCGCGCCGCCTTCTCCCATGGTCATGTGATGGGGCGGATAAAAGCTGGAAGTACCGATATCGCCGATTGTCCCCGTAAACTGTTCCTTCCCGTCTATTCTATACTTGCTGCCCAGCGCATCACAGTTATCCTCGATCAGCCACAAATGATGCCTGTCGCAAAAACGCTTCACTTCCTCCAGGTCAAAGGGATTGCCCAGCGTATGCGCCGCCATTACCACTTTCGTCTTAGGCGACAAAGCCCTTTCCAGTTGCGTTACGTCCAGATTGTACTGCGGGATCGTCACATCAATAAATACCGGTATCACGCCGTACTGGATCGCCGGAGTAACGGTAGTGGGAAACCCTGCCGCCACCGTGATCATTTCATCTCCCGGACGGACCTGCCTTTCTTCCAACATTGGCGAAGTCAGCGCCATAAAAGCGGCAAGATTTGCCGAAGATCCGGAATTAACCAACGAACAATATTTTACTCCCAGATAATCTGCAAACGCCCGCTCAAATTTTGCCGTATATCTGCCCGCCGTCAGCCAAAATTCCAAGGCGGAATCTACCAAATTCGTCATTTCCCTGCTGTCATACACTCTTGACGCATAGGGGATTCTCTGTCCCGGCTCAAATTCCTGTTTCTGATTATGATAAGTATCGCAGTAGGCGGCAACCATTTCCAGGATTTCTTCTCTCGCCTGCTGCTCCGTCATAGCTTCAAATCTGTCATTCATTTTACTTCCATACCTTCCACGGCGCGCTGCCGCTGCTCCACAATTCCTCCAGACGATTCTTTTCCCTTTTCGTATCCATACATTGCCAGAAACCGTTATACATATATGCCTTCAGTTCTCCCTTTTGCGCCAGTTCATTAAGCGGTTCCTTTTCAAAAACGGTATCGTCCCCCTCGATATAGTCGAAAATTTCAGGTTCCAAAACCATAAATCCCGCATTGACGCGGCTGCCGTCGCTGACGTCCTTTTCCCGAAACTGCCGGATCGTATGATTAACGTCAATATCCAATATTCCGAACCTCTGTCCCAGCGTAACAGCCGTAATCGTAGCTATTTTACCGTGGGACCGATGAAAATCCAACAGTTTCTTAATATTGATATCCGATACCGCGTCCCCGTAGGTCAGCATAAAAGGTTCATTTCCGATGTATTTCTGCACCCGTTTTACCCTTCCGCCGGTCATCGTCCTTAAGCCCGTATCCACAAGGGTTACTTTCCATTGCTCCGCTTCATTATTGTGAACGGTCATCTCATTGCCCCTGGTAAAATCAAAGGTAACATCGCAGTTATACAAATAATAATCCGCAAACCATTCCTTTATCATATGCTGTTTGTAGCCGCAGCAAATGATAAACTCATTAAATCCATAATAGGAATACAATTTCATAATATGCCATAAGATCGGTTTTTCTCCGATCTCTATCATCGGCTTTGGCTTCAGATGGCTTTCCTCGCTGATCCTGGTCCCGAAACCGCCTGCTAAAATCACTACTTTCATGTTTCCGCTCCCGCAATCTGTTTCTTATCAAAAATACTGTCTGTTACAAACCGTATCCTCATAGTCGTTTTTGTCGTCGCACAAAACGACTCAAACATATCCGCAATTTCTTCGTTCAGCTCGTCCCACTTTCCATCGGGATTCAGGGTCGGCAGCGACGCATCCGCGTAGCTTTCGTTATATTTATGCTTAAATCCGTCAAAACCCGCGATAGCAATATCGCCGATTTGCAGTTTATCCATAAGTCTCAGGCAATTGATTACTGCGTTATCAAAATGTTCCCACCCGAATTTTACCACTCTGTTAAAATTTACTATCAGTTCATCCGGCTCCGGCTTTGTCTTAATATTGGAAAGCAAAATCTTTTTGGTTTTTGCAAACTGCTCCGTATAAATTTCTTTGGCATACTGATATCTGGCTGAATTGATCACAAATAAATAATCATATGTATAAGACGGATGCAGAGCGTTTACCCCGATAACAAGCGGATGTTCCTTTTCTATAAACGCCTGTATCTTTTCTTTTTCCAGTTCAATAGATCTGCCCGGCGCCAAAAGAAGCACCCGCCGGTTTTCCAAATCCTGTTTTAATTCCTCCATCGCCGCTTCGTCGTCTACAATCCGGTCCTGATTCTCTTTATATTTTTGCTCCAGCAGATCATAATCATATCTCTTACGTTCTGCGGGCTGCAGCGATTCAATAATATTACGCATATCCCGGGCGTTAGTTCTATGGTTTCTGGTCAGATAAGCAATATTATTTACATGGCAGCAATAAGTTCCCGCAATAAAATACGGTATCGAATAACCCCAGGAATAATTTTCCTGAAAATATTCCATATACATATCAATTGCATCCATAATTACATTCATGTCATAGTTGCATTGGTATTTGCGATTTAGATAACCTGCAATTAACTCCGTCGTCGTATTGCCCGCACCCCTGCCCATACCGCACAGGCTGGCGTCGACTACCATTGCTCTCTCGCTTTTCATCAGTAACTCCACAAAGCGTATCGACAGCGCAAAGGATAACTGCTGATTGTTGTGCGAGTGAAACCCCAGCTTAATATCCGTATCCAGTTCCCTGTCCAAAACAGCAACGATCCTTTCCAGATCATCGCTATACATGGCGCCGAAAGTATCGACCACAGACAGGCTTTCAGGCTTGACCTTATTGACCTCGTGTGCCAGCCGGATAAGCTCTTCCTCACTGTAAGCAAGCGTATTTGCAGCCTGATAATAGACCCGGTAACCCTTTTCCTTTATTTTTTCGCCTACGGCTATTCCTTCTTTGTATTTTTCATAAGGAAACACGACCCGGATCGCATCGATGGTTCTCCCGTCGCATTGCGGCAGCAAATCCGTATTATAACGGTCCCAGTCGATCATTGCCACATAGGTCGCCCTTTTACTTTTCCCGTACAAATATCGGGTCAGGTCCTCCGGCACATGATAAAAAGTACTGCCTTCTTCATGTTCGCCGTTTTTCAGCCATCCGCATTCGATAATATCCACATTCGCGTCCTGCATTTTTTTAATAATACCCTTGATTGCCGGCGTCCCAAACCGGGATTCTACTATATATGCACCGTCCCGCAAAGTGCAGTCCAGCAATTCGATTTTTTTATTCATATCATCACCTTGGTTTCCCCGCTACTCAATCCACGCATATAAAACGGTGTCGTCCGTTTCCACGGAATGGTGTCTTACCGCCATTTTATATTCCGGAACCATCGATTTAAGCAAAAGAGGGATCGAATACATGTCTACGCCGTTATGGTAAATACAGATTGCCAGCAAAGGCTTATATTTCTGGATGGTTTTCTTTGCCCCCAAGAGCATTTTATATTCATAGCTCTCGATATCCGCTTTTATAAAGGTAACGGGTTCTTTTATAAAATCATCCAGCGCGACGATTTTACACGCCTCTTCGGATATCGTGCCGTCATTTCCGCAATCTGCGCCGGATATATCCTTTAGCTTTGACCCCAGACCGTTATTTGCCGCATTCCTGTCCAGAATGCCCGTAACGCTTTTTTCGCCGATGCCATAAGGATATGCTTCTATTGCCTCATCTTTCAGGTTCCATTCTTTTTTCAACCGGGATACCCGGTATTCCATTGCGCTGAAATTTCCCGGATCAGGCTCGAAAGCCATGATCTTTTGAAATCCTCCATCTCTTTCCCAGATAAACTTTTCAATAGAATCACCCACAAACGCGCCGCAATCTACAAAGACCTCTTTGGGATTCTTTCCCATAAAGGGGTGAAGAGCAAAATATTGCCTTTCGTTTACCAGCGATAGATCCGGATCATCTCCCGCCATTCTCGCCCTGATTACTTCTGCATATACGTTTTTGGATTCCGCATCCTCCAGCAGATCGTAACACGCCAGCACCTGATCCCTATGGGTTTTGAACAAAAAATCATCGATATGGAACCATTCCACTCCCATCTCACACAGTTGTGCTCCTACCGCCTGCACCACACGTTTCTGCGGAGAACAGATCAGTACGCAGACGTTTGCAAGCCCCTTTAAGGTGTCGGGACTGATAACAGGCTTACCGTCAAAGGTCTTTTCCCATTTATCGGAATTGTTGTCGCAATATCCCGCGATCCTGAAGCCTTCTTTTGCCAGACGAAGCATTCCCTCCCGGTATAATTCCGCTGTATTTCCTGTTCCCCATAAATAAATATCCCGATTTAAGACTTCGCGCATCTCCCCTGTAATCCGCCGTTCCAATTCAGCTCTGACCTGATCTTTCATTCCCCGAAACTCCATTTCTCCGTCTTATTTTTTATTTCCGCCTTTTGCTGCAAATTTTCAATTTTTTCACAATTTTTCACAAAATAATTTTAGTATAGCCCTCTAATTTTGTCAATGTTGAACGATATCGGGCAGAAACTTCCCAAACACATAATTACTGACGTCCGTTCCGAAATCCGTCAAAAACACTCTGTCTTTCTCCCAATCCGTGACCAACAGCCCGTCCCGCCGCAGCTCTTCCAACTGCCTGCCGTAGCGGTCAGCCAGCGTCTGCCCGAAACACGCTTCAAATCCGCTGACGGATATTCCTTCGCTCATTCTAAGTCCCAGATACAAATATTCCGCCATTTCATCCTGCAGGGACAAAACGTCGTATTCCGCGCAGCCGGACAGGATTTCAGGGACGTTGTCTGTCCAAATTTGCAAGTATTCCTTCAAATCGCCGATATTCCGCCATCTGGCATGGTTCAGAAAGGAAGATGCTCCAAGCCCCAGTCCGAGATAGGGAACGCGTTTCCAATAACCACTGTTATGTTTTGACTCGAATCCCGGTTTTGCATAATTGGAAATTTCATACCGCTCATACCCGGCTTCCCGCAGCTTCTCCTTTGTCAGATGATACATTTCCCGGTCCGTCTCTTCGTCGGGAAGCAGTTCGGGATGCGCCCCATAGGTTTCATAAAAGGGCGTTCCCTCCTCTATTATCAGGCTGTACGCCGAAATATGCTCCGGTCCCAGTGCAATCAGTTTTTCCAGGCTCGTCACATAGGTCTCAACTGTCTGTCCCGGCAGGGAAGAAATTAAATCTACATTTAAGTTTTTGAAACCCACTTCTCTTGCCGCCGCAAAAGTACGCAAAAAATCTTCATAATTGTGAATCCGACCAAGCAGTTTCAGCTCCCGGTTATCCGCCGACTGCAAGCCGATACTGAGCCGGTTCACGCCGTTTTCGTACAATTTCTGCAAACCGTCCCGGTCGATGGTTGCAGGATTTATTTCAACCGTGATCTCCGCATCGGGTCTGAGCGCAAAGTTTTCCCTGATACAACGCAGGATTTCGACCAGCCTGTCCGCGCCTATCACAGAGGGCGTCCCTCCCCCGAAATAGACGGTTTCCGCATTTCCCGGCACCCGGTCCCCATTTCCGCTCCCGCCTGCATTCCCGGCATAATACCTGATTTCCCGGCAAAGCGCCCCGGTGTAGCGTTCCATGGTCTCATCGTCCGCCGGCATGGATAAAAAATCACAATAGTTACATTTCCTGACACAAAAAGGAATATGAAGATACAGTTCCATCTTACCGCCGCCTTCTGCTTTACTTCCGGTCGTCCAGCTTTAAGACGCTCATAAACGCGGACTGAGGGATTTCCACGTTGCCGATCTGTCGCATCCGCTTCTTTCCTTCCTTCTGCTTCTCCAACAGCTTCTTTTTGCGGGTAATATCGCCGCCGTAGCATTTGGCAAGCACGTCCTTCCTCATCGCCTTGACGGTTTCTCTGGCGATAACTTTGCCGCCCACCGCCGCCTGAATGGGAATTTCAAACAGATGGCGGGGAATTTCATCTTTTAATTTTTCGCACATCTTTCTTCCCCGCTCGTAAGCACTGTCTTTGTGAACAATAAAGGATAGGGCGTCCACTTCCTCTTTATTGATCAGGATATCCAGTTTGACCAGCTCGGACTGTTCATATCCCTTCAGTTCATAGTCAAAGGACGCATAGCCCCGGGAACGGGACTTTAAAGCATCAAAAAAGTCATAAATAATTTCATTAAGGGGCAGCTCATACCTGAGTAAAGCCCTGGTCTCTTCCATATATTCCATGCCCAGGTATACGCCGCGCCGTTCCTGGCAAAGCTCCATAATGGAGCCGATAAACTCGGTCGTTACCATGATTTCCGCCGTAACGATGGGTTCCTCCATATATTCGATCTCCGCAGGGTCCGGCAGGTTGCTGGGATTGGTCAGCTCGATAACTTCTCCGTTTGTCTTGTGCACCTTATAAATAACGCCCGGCGCAGTCGTTACCAGATCCAGATTGTATTCCCGCTCCAGTCTTTCCTGAATGATTTCCAGATGCAAAAGCCCCAGAAAGCCGCAGCGGAATCCAAAACCAAGGGCAATGGAAGTCTCCGGCTCATAATTGAGGGAGGCGTCGTTTAGCTGCAATTTTTCCAGCGCGTCCCGCAGGTCCGGATATTTGGCTCCGTCCGCCGGATACATTCCGCAGTAAACCATGGAATTGACCTTTTTATAGCCCGGCAGCGGTTCCGCGCAAGGATTGTCCGCATCCGTGACCGTATCGCCCACCGCCGTGTCCTTCACGTTTTTGATGGAGGCGGTAATATAGCCGACCATGCCCGCCGCCAGCTCTTCACAGGGAATGAACTGCCCCGGTCCGAAATATCCGACCTCTACCACCTCCGCAGTGGCGCCGGTCGCCATCATTTTAATTTTGGTACCTTTCCTAACCCGTCCTTCCATCAGGCGGCAGAAAATAATAACGCCCTTATAAGAATCGTATACCGAATCAAAAATCAGCGCCGAAAGGGGCGCGTCGGGATCTCCCGTAGGCGCCGGGATTTTTTTTACAATCTGCTCCAGCACCTCTTCAATGCCGATACCGTTTTTTGCGGAAATCAGGGGCGCATCCTGCGCCTCAATGCCAATGACGTCTTCGATTTCATCCTTGACCCGCTCCGGCTCCGCACTGGGCAGATCAATTTTATTGATCACGGGAAATACATCCAGATCATGATCCAAAGCAAGATACACATTGGCAAGAGTCTGCGCCTCAATGCCCTGCGCCGCGTCCACGACCAAAATAGCCCCGTCGCATGCTGCAAGAGCGCGGCTGACCTCATAATTAAAGTCCACATGACCGGGCGTATCGATCAGATTAAAAATATATTCCTCTCCGTCCTTTGCATGATAGATGATGCGGACGGTCTGCGCCTTGATCGTAATGCCCCTTTCCCTCTCCAAGTCCATATTATCCAGAATCTGCGCCTGCATTTCCCTGCTGGTAAGCAGACCCGTCTTTTCTATAATCCGATCCGCAAGGGTCGATTTGCCGTGGTCGATATGCGCCACGATACAAAAGTTGCGGATTTTGCTCTGATCATATTGCTGCATAGGTATTCCTCCGTTTTGTCTACTGTGTAAAAGTATAGCAAAATTCCTTTTTTATGGCAACGTATCATATCAGATCTTTGTCCATCAAAAAGTCGATCAGACCGATATGCTACTGTCTGTATCGTGATTTAATTGTTTGATTCTTCCGTTTCAATTTCTAAACAAGGCATTCATAATATTTACACTTACCCGAATAGCTTCTTCGCTCCTTAAGACCGCTGATAACATTGCTATTCCCTGCTCTGTAAAGGCATATGGTAAATATCTACGTCCTCCTTTTGAAGATGTATTTTCTGTTTCTGCGTTTGAGGTCGCAAATTGCGACCTCAAATAAATTGTATAGTCTCTATACCACACAGTCAATCCGTTTCGACCTCATTTGACAGAAAATCTTTCATTGAACATCACAGCCCAAAACGGCAAAAATATTCAACAGAAGACGCCCATCATCTCCTTACCCTTTTTACGGTTTCTCCCCCTTCAGCACCATCGCCAGAATATGCGCGATCGGTTCCGTCGCGTTCATGACCTCTTCTACCGTGTTGGTCTGGGCGCCGACCTCGATCAAAAGGCTTTTTTCCCTAAAGTGCATATTGTAGCGCATACCCTTTAAATAAATGTTTCTGGCAAAGCCCGGATAATATTCGTCGGCGGCAAGCTTCATCTGAAAGGAAAAAGCGAGATTTTCTTCAATATAGGGATTTTCCAGATAATCGATCGCTCCCTTTCCGTTTAAGTAGCTCAATCCGTTGAAAAACATAAACTGCGCCGTAGGTCTGCCGCCGACCTCCGTGACCAGGTGCGTCGTATCCGCCACGCCGTCCCTGTGCAGGTCAATCACAACCTCGATGGAAGGATTTTCCTCCAAAATTTCCGAAATAACCGGACCGGAAACCGAATACGCATAATCCCTGTCCGTATCGTAGACCCCCGTATCATGGATCACATTAAATCCGTATTCCTCCCGCAAAATCTGCGCCAGCTTTTCCCCGACTCCCACAATCGTCGTGGACGGATCTCCCTCCACGCTGTCCGCAAAGGTCTCCTGGGAATGCGTATGGTAAATCAAAATCTGGGGCTTTGACGCATCCTCCGAAATCGTCGCGTCGTATTCCAACATTCTTCTGGCGTCCAGGCGGTCCGCTCCGATATCCGTGGAGCTGTCCACCGTGTAAAAATTCTTTTTCAGGTATTCAAAATCCAACAGTTTCTCATAATCCAGCACCTGCGCTTTTTCTTCCGCCTTTTGGAACGCCTGCGCCGCTTGCGCCGTCTTTTCGTTTTCCGCCGCGATCTCCTCCTGCATTCCGTCGGATAAAAACAGTTCTTCTACGCTTTCATCTTCCGCCATCCCCTCATGGTACCGCTCGTCTTCGGGCAATTCTTCCTGCTCCAGCTCGCTTTGGGTCATAAGACTTTTTACGCCCGCTGCATTCTCCGCCACCGTTTCCGGCTTTTGATATTCCAGCACATATCCGTAATATCCGTTAGAAAACGCCGCTGCATATTGATATAATTTCTTATCCTCCCCCGCAGCGCCGGAAATATAGGAAATGCCCGGATAAACCAGGCAAAACAATTGCTCTTTAAACCCCGCCGCCAAAAGCGTCAGCAGGCATATCACAGTCAACAGGAAAAAACCGTTTTCCCGGCTTCGTCCCCTGATCCTTCTTCTCCTCATGTTATCACCAGTTAAATATATGAGTAAAAGTGCCTGTCTATACCCACAACGGGACAAAGAACCGCGCAAAAAACCGACCGGTGGGTAAGCCGGTCGGTTCTGTCATCCTTTTCATCCTATCGGAATGACGGCTCCGACAGGATCAAAATCCACATATGATACTAATCTCTATTCCAAAAACTAAGCGATACCGTTTACAGCCTTTGTTAAACGGGAAACCTTTCTGGACGCATTGTTTTTGTGATAAACGCCTTTTGTAGCCGCTTTATCGATCGCAACCGTAGCGTCTTTTAACGCTGCCTTTGCTGCATCTGCGTCTTTCGCGTCAATTGCCGCGTAAACTTTTTTAATGGAAGTCTTAACGCCGGATTTGATCGCTTTGTTTCTTTCAGCCTTTGTTCTGTTTACTAAAATTCTTTTCTTTGCAGATTTGATGTTAGCCATGACTCACACCTCCTATTATCTGATAGTCATATCTCTATGCCTGTGTCCCGCTTCATCCAGACACGGGCAGACTAACGCGAACACACGCATATTATAATAGCCGAAAGCCTTTTTAATGTCAATACATATTTTACATTTTTATGGAAAAAATGTTACTGTTTTCAAAAGCAGAGAAACCGGGATTTTCCCAATCCCTTAAGGAGGTTAAAAACATGCAGACACAACAGATCCGTACCGACCTTGCCCTGGAAGCCCACGAAAGCGTCGGACACTCTTCTTCCCATATCCACGGGATCGACGTGACTGAAAAGGACTATAAAAAAGATCAGGTCCATATCACTACGGTTTCCATTACCACAAAAAACGCCGCCAAAGCGCTTGGCAAGCCCATGGGCACTTATATTACCATCGAAGCGCCTACGTTAGACGTACCCGACGAAGGCAGCCACCGCGAGGTTTCCACGCATTTATCCGCTATTTTAAAGGAGCTGATCCCCGAATTTGAAAAAGAGAAATCCATCCTTGTCATCGGGCTCGGAAACCGGGACGTAACCGCAGATTCCCTGGGGCCCCATGTCATCGACAATCTCTGCATCACGCGCCACATCATTATGGAATACGGCGCCGCGGCATATGACAAGACCCGGATGCACTCGGTCAGCTCCCTTGCGCCGGGCGTCATGGCGCAAAACGGCATGGAAACCGCCGAAATCATTAAAGGCGTTGTGGACCAGACCTCGCCCGATATGGTAATCGTCATCGATTCCCTTGCTGCACGCACGCTGCACCGCTTAAACCGCACGATCCAGATTACCGACACGGGAATCCACCCCGGCTCCGGCGTGGGCAATCACCGGAACGCGCTGACAAAGGAAAGCCTCGGGGTCCCCGTGATCGCTATCGGCATTCCCACCGTTGTAGACGCGGCTACCATCGTACGGGACGCTTTAGAGGATTTTAGCGGCAAATCCCGTCATTCCATCGATCTTCATATGCTGCAGGACGATTGCTCCAACACCATGCTGCAGGAATTAAACGATATGTATGTAACCGGCAAGGATATTGACGCCGTCATCAAACGGCTGAGCTTCACCGTCTCGGAGGCGTTAAATATGACCTTTGACGAAATCGAGGCATAGCCTGACGCTATGCCCCGATTGTCCTGTCCTTCGCACTCCGCTAGTGCCGTCCGCCACCGCCGCCATGGGAATGTCCGCCGGAAGAAACATGGTGACCGCCGCCACCGCCTCCTCCGCCGCTGCTTCTCTGAATATGTCGGCTGGTTGTATGTTTGGTCAAAAACACATCTCTCCGGTCATGGAACACCGGAAGTCCGCCCGATATATAGGTGCTCGCCGTCGTCGTTTTCTTTCCCTTATTTTGGGAGACTCCTATGATGACATAAATCGCCGTAAGCAGAACCGCCGTAACCAGAATGATACTCATCGGTATCACGCTGTCCTTTTTCCCCGACATGGTATCGCTTAGAGAGTTTACATACCTTTTATATGCCCTGTAAGGATCGTTGTTTACAATGCTGCAGACGTCTGTAATCAGCTCATCGATTTCCCTTGTGGAATATTCATACTCAACTCTGCCGCAGGTGGAGAACCAACAATAGCCGTTTGCCCAGTTATCCAGATATAAGGCTCCGTCGCCCCAGGGTTCGTTATAGCCGTACATATTGTCGTCATAAAAATCATCGGCGTAATTCATCATATCATAGTCGGAAGCAACGGAAGGATCATTGATCGTCACCAGCACAATATCGCAGCCGATTTCATCTTCTTTTTCCGCAATCAACACCCGTAAACTTTCCTCTTCCTCATCCGTCAACTGATCGGCATAATCAAAAACCCTCTCAGTCTGCACGCACTGATCGTTGCCGCGGGTATAAACGGTCTCTTCCGTCCCCGTAGCGACCTTTACCCCGATAAAAATCACAAGCAGAACCGCAATGATAATAAATAACACGCAAAAATGCCTGAAATATTTTTTCATATCAGATCACCCCCAGAATCCCGTTGATTAAAGTTCCGATCGCAACAATGCCTCCAAAAAACGTGGCGCTGTACCCGATCATCTTTCCTATGGAGATCGGCGCTTTCCCTACCAGCTTGCCCGTCTGTCCGTTGAGGCGGAAGAAATAATCCTTCCCATTGAAACGGTAACGATAATTCCAGACCGGGAGTAACGTGTAATTTTGCGCTTTTGTATCTAAACGGCAGTCGTCTACCTCCGGGGTAACGCTGTTATATCCCACAATGCTCTCGCGCATCAGCGTCGAAGCGTCGCTTCTTGCCTTCTGCTTTGCCCTCGGCTCCAGCGTCTCGCCGTCGATGCTGTATATTTCTCCCAGATAGCCGGACATAAATTTCGGCTGAAAGCCCACCAGCGCCGAATAATCATAGGGCTCGAGCAGATCCATTTCCCCGTCCGGCATTGCCATGGAAGCGTCCGCCGGTATCCTGGAAAAATCCACGTCCATCGCGCGGTAAATCTGAAAAATAGAAGTTTCCGTATACTCCGTATCGCCGCTGGCCCACCGTCTGATCCGTTTTCCTTTTCCCGCAAATTTGTAATTGCAGTCGAAATCATACAAAAAGAACGGGATGTAGTCGCCCTCGATTTTGTCCAGATACGCCGCCTTCAAAAAGCCGGACGGCAAAAACAGTTTTTTCCCAAATTCCTGTTTGATCAGCTCTTTTGCTTTTTCCCTGCTCACTTTAAAAGGAAGAATCAGATGCGGCTCGTACTGCCCGCTGATCCGCTCTTCAAAAATCGTATACGCCCCGCAATGCTCGCACTTGTTTGCACTGTCATACTGTTTCGGCTGCATGGGCGCGCCGCAGGCGGCGCATTGGAACATGTCGCTGTTCGTGACCATTTCCTCGCTGTCAATGCTGTCGCAGTGAGGACAGCACATACTGTCCTTATCCGGCGACCAAACCGTATTGGCGCCGCAGTTTTTACATTTAAATATCATGTCATACCCCTCTCCTTATTTTTATTTCAACCCCTGACAAACGCCTGTCTACTGTTGTTGAAATACGACGGTTCCGTTTTCGAACCGGTCAATGATGGCAAGGGATTCCAGACGGACCCCTTTGCTCCTGATCATATCTCCACCGTGCTGGAAACCCTTTTCCACGGCAATGCCGATTCCCTCCACAACGGCTCCCGAGTTGTGCACCAGGTCAATCAACCCCTCCAGGGCGCAGCCGTTTGCCAGAAAATCATCGATAATCAGGACGTGATCCTCCGGACCCAGATACTTTTTGGAAACAATCACGTCATACACCCGCTTATGGGTAAAGGACTGTATTTTCGTCTGATAAACCTCACCGTCGATATTGATGCTCTGCGCCTTCTTCGCAAACACCACCGGCACATGAAAATACTGCGCCACCACACAGGCGATTCCGATTCCGGAAGCCTCAATCGTCAAAATCTTATTGATGGGACAATCCGCAAACAGTCTTTTAAATTCCTTGCCCATCTCGTTGAACAATTCAATATCCATCTGATGGTTCAAAAAACTGTCTACCTTCAGCACGCCTCCCTCTTTGACAATTCCTTCCTGTAAAATCCTTTCTTCCAAAAGTTTCATGGTATCCCTCCGCATTTTTCATCATATAGTAACAGTTTACAACAAGAACCGACCTTTTTCCATGAAAAAAACGTCCCAACGCTATATTTTTTTATAACCGTGTCAAAATTTGCAGGATTTCCTCCATTCCTTCCACCGCACCGCTTCGTTTGCCGGACCGGATGATATAATTTGCAGCATTTTTTGCAGCAGACGGCGCACTTTCGGACGTAACGCCGATACCTGCGTACTGCAGCAGACCGATATCCTCGTCCGTGTCTGTGAAAACCACGCATTCCTCCGGCTCGATATCGTTTTTTTCAAGGAAGCCTTTAAACGCTTTAAGCCCCTCACTGCCGCGGGCTCCACCGACGCCGTTTACAATCAGAATCCCGTTTTCATCCTTCTTTACATCGCAGGAAGCGTTTTGACCGCCCGCCATGCACAACACACACCGTATATTTGTGGAAATTCTCAATCTTGTCTTTATTTTATCCGGTTTTAACAGCACCTGATAGACATGATAGATCTGGTCAGCCGCCTTCTTCATCTGCCCTTTGTCCGATATCATCACAAGATATTCCACCCGGTACAGAAAAATGCGAAGATGGGTCAAAGTCATCCCGTTTCGGATATAAAAAGCGATCCGCCGCCTGCGTAATTCCCGCTCCTTTCCGTCTGCTCCGAATCTGGGATTTTCCACCTCCAAAATCAGGTTCCCCAGCTCCTTTTTTGCGATTTCTTCTTTTAACGCTGCAAAACAACGGCTTCCATAGCCCCTTCCCCGCATTCCGTCCGTCACGGCAAAGTAGTCTAACAGCACCGCGTCCCTTTCCCCGGAAGGCACAAGAAAGCCGTAGCCGACCATGGTTTCCTGTTCCGGCGTCCCTTCAAACATACCGTAGCAAAAGTATTGTTCCCGTTCGGAAAGCTCCAAGATCCGCTCCAACGGCTTGATTTCCCCCGCCGCAAAGTCATCGGGCATTTTCTCCCTGTAAATTTTCGTCACTTCTTCCCTGTTCAACAGTCTGATTTTCAATTTGCACTCTCCTTTATCCTGATTTCTCATTTTCTTTCATTTATACGATTCACATGATTTTCCATATTTCCAGATTTTCCATATTTCCGTATTGCGTCAATTTTCTTACTCTGTTATAATAACCCAGAAATAAACTTATGAAAAGAGGAGGACCTGTTATGAAAAAATGTAACAAACTTGTTGCGCTCGGATTAGTCGGCGCCATGGCTTTATCCTTATGTGCATGCGGCAGCAGCGTACCGGAAAACACTGTTTTTTCCATCGACGATCTGCCCGGAAAATCCATCGGCGTACAGCTTGGCACCACCGGCGATATTTACGCTTCCGACTATGAGGAAGAAGGCTCTACGATCGAGCGTTACAACAAAGGAAATGATGCGATCCTCGCATTAAAGCAGGGCAAAATCGACTGCGTGATCATTGACAACCAGCCCGCGCAGGCATTCGTTGCAAAAAACGACGATTTAACCATTCTGGACGAAGAATTTGCAGTTGAAGAATATGCGATCTGCGTCAGCAAGGACAACAAGGATCTGACGGAAGCGATCAACGGCGCTTTGGCGGAATTAAAAGCGGACGGCACACTGGATCAGATCGTTGCAAACTACATCGGCGATGATACAAAGGGAACCTGCCCTTATGAGACGCCCGAAGGAACCGAATATCCCAACGGCACGCTGACCATGGCTACCAACGCCGCTTTCGAGCCTTATGAGTATTATTCCAACAACGAAATCGTCGGTATCGACGTGGAAATGGCAAAAGCGATCTGCGACAAGTTAGGATACGAACTGGTTGTAGAAGATATGGAATTTGACTCCATCATCACGGCGGTAGAATCCGGCAAAGCCGATTTCGGCGCCGCAGGTCTGACCGTTACGGAAGACCGCCTTGAAAACATTGACTTTACCGACCCTTACACAACTGCAACGCAGGTAATCATTGTAAGAAAGTAACGGAAAGCAATTATTTGTTTGCAAGTAAAAAGAAATGTGTTATGATGTACAAGGGCTGTAGCAACCGCTATAGCCCTTTTTACTCAAGCATAACAGGAGGAGAAAAACTTGGGAAACTGGGATACTTTTATTGCAAAATTTCAGCAATGCTTTATCGATGAGGATCGCTTTCTCTATTTGCTCAACGGGTTAAAGACGACCCTTCTCATTACCCTTTTTGCCGTAATGCTGGGGGTCCTGCTGGGATTTTTAGCAGCGATCATCCGCTCTACTTATGACAAAACAGGCAAATTGAAACTGTTAAACTTTATCTGCAACGTATATCTGACCGTGATCCGCGGAACGCCGGTTATGGTACAATTGCTGATTATGTATTACGTTATTTTCGCTACGGCTTCCATGGATAAGACGGTCGTCGCCATTCTTTCTTTCGGCATCAACTCCGGCGCTTATGTCGCAGAGATCGTCCGCTCCGGCATCATGTCCATCGACCAGGGACAATTTGAGGCGGGACGAAGCCTTGGTTTTTCCTATCCTTTGACCATGATCTATATTGTCATGCCCCAGGCGCTGAAAAACATACTTCCCGCGCTGGCTAACGAATTTATCGTATTATTAAAAGAAACTTCCATCTGCGGCTATATCGGTCTGATGGATTTGACCCGCGGCGGCGATATCATCCGAAGCGTAACGTACGAAGCGTTCTTTCCGTTGATCGCGGTTGCCCTTATCTACTTATGTATGGTTATGATTTTAACCGCCCTTGTAAAGAAACTGGAAAGGAGGCTGCGTAACAGTGAGCGATAATTCCGCCTTAAACATCAAATCAAAATCCGCGATTCAGGACGGGGAGGTCTTATTTCAAATCGAAGATCTCTGCAAATCCTTCGGTCAGTTGGACGTACTCAAAAATATCTCCACACAGATCCGCAAAGGAGAGGTGGTCGTTATCATCGGTCCTTCGGGCTCCGGAAAGTCAACCTTTTTACGTTCCTTAAACCTGTTGGAAGACCCCACTTCGGGTACGATCCTGTTTGAAGGGAAGGATATTACCGATCCCCATTCCAATATCAACCGGTATCGTCAGAATATCGGCATGGTGTTCCAGCATTTTAATCTGTTTCCTCATATGACGATCCTGAAAAATATGACCCTCGCGCCGGTTAAGCTGTTAAAAATGTCTCCTGCCGAAGCGCAGGACATGGCGATGGGCTATTTAAAACGCGTGGGACTTGAGGAAAAGGCAAACAGTTATCCCAACCAGCTTTCCGGCGGTCAGAAACAGCGTATCGCCATCGTCCGCGCCCTTTGTATGCAGCCCGACGTATTGCTGTTTGACGAACCCACCTCCGCTTTGGACCCCGAAATGGTCGGCGAGGTTTTGGAGGTTATGAAGGATCTTGCCAAATCCGGCATGACCATGCTGGTCGTGACGCACGAAATGGGCTTTGCCAAAGAAGTCGGCTCCCGCGTCCTCTTTATGGACGACGGAAGAATCGTCGAAGAAAACACCCCCGATGAAATCTTCTCCAATCCTCAAAGCGAAAGACTAAAAGACTTCTTATCAAAAGTCTTAATCTAAAAAAGTCCGGCGCATTGGTCAATTTTAGTATCGGTCACGGAAACACGCTTTCGCTCTACAAAAACGCAGCGGTACCTAAATCCGCAAAATACGCGGATTAAGTACCGGCGTTTTTATAAAGGTTTCCTTTGACTGATACTAAAATTAACCAATGCGCCTCTTTCTATGATGAATAAAATCCCCTGCTTTTACATTAACTGCATCAGGGGATTATTTTATGTCAACCATTCTATGGCAGTTTGTTGCCTGCCGCTTCATACAATTCGTACCACTCTTCTTTTGTCAGCACAAGCTCGCTTGCCCCGGCGATTCCCGGCAGCCTTTTTGCATTTGTCGTTCCCACAACCACCTGCATATTTGCCGGATGGCGCAAAATCCACGCCGCCGCGATCCCGTTTACCGTAGAGCCGTACTTTGCTGCGATCCGCTCCAGCACGGCGTTGAGTTTGGCGTATGCCGGATTTCCGAGAAAAGTGCCTTCAAACACGCCGTATTGGAAGGGACTGTAACACTGGATCGTAATATGATTGCATCTGCAATAATCCAGCACGCCCGCATCTCTGTTTATACCATGCGCGTCCGTCGTATTCAGATAAGCAGGCGCGTCCAGCAACAGCGTATGCGCCAGGGAAAACTGCAGCTGATTGACTTCAATGGGCTGTTTTACGCAGGTTTTTATCAGCTCGATCTGCCCCGGCGTATGATTGCTGACTCCGAAATGCAGCACCTTCCCCTGTTCTTTCAGCAAATCAAATGCCGCTGCGACCCCCTCCGGCTCCGTCAAAAGGTCCGGTCTGTGCAAAAGCAGATAATCCAGATGATCGGTCCGCAGCCGTTTCAAAATGCCCTCCACGCTGTCTATCAGATATTTCTTTGAAAAATCATATCTCGTATATTCTCCCGGTCTGATGCCGCACTTACTCTGAACGATCAGCTTTTCCCGGACGCCGGGCATACCGCTTAGCGCCTCTCCGAATATGCTCTCGCACTTTCCGCCGCCGTAAATATCCGCATGGTCCCAAAAATTGCATCCCAGCTCAAGCTGCACGTCGATCAATTTTCGGACTTCCTCCACGCTCATTTCCCCGATCCGCATACATCCCTGTATGATCGCCGGAACGGTTTTGTTTCCGATTGTTACCTGTTTCATAAAAGTCTCCTCCTAACTGGTATGGTTAAAGAATCAAAATCTGGCTATTTTTCACACTCCACTTCGGGATTAAGATGCTTATAACATGAAACCGCATCCCAATCCGATGCGTGAGGAGGCTGAAAAATGAATGTTCAAAACAAAACAATGAAAATCGTACTCGCCGGATTATTCGCGGCACTGACCTGCATCGCAACCATGATTATCCGCATTCCCACCTTTAAGGGATATGTGCACATCGGGGACTGCATGGTCATCGCATCCGGCATTATTTTAGGTCCCGTGGGCGGCGGACTTGCCGCAGGAATCGGCTCCATGCTCGCAGATTTACTGGGCGGCTACTATGTTTTTTCCGCCGCAACCTTTGTGATCAAATTCCTTGCCGCTATGGCTGCGGGCGTTACTTTTACCTCTTTCCGAAAGCTTTTCAAAAACCATGATCTGCCCGGCACAATCCTCGCGGGTCTGGCTTCCGAAATCGTTGTGGTACTCGGCTACTTTGTATTTGAAATCTTTTACGAAGGCTTTGTCGCCGCAGTTGCGGAAATCGGTCCGAACTGCGTACAGGGCGTAACCGGATTGGTACTTGCCGCCGTTTTATCGCCGCTTCTTTTAAAAATCCCGATGATCCGCAGCATGAGGGCGGAATTATCTGCATAAATCACCATAACACTCCGGTCTGCGGTCGCGGAATAACCCCCATTCCAGCCGCTCTCCGGAGTTTTTTTTCAAGTCATAGGTAGCCGTCAGGATTTCTTCCCGGTCCCTTGAGGCGTCTGCAATGATTTCTCCCGTTATATCCGTCATAAAAGAAGAACCGTAAAATTCCAAAGCCGAGGACTGTCCGCCGTTTTCCGCGCACGGCTCCACGTTTTCCCTTCCGATGCGGTTCGCCGCGATAACCGGCACCGTATTCGCCGCCGCATGTCCCTGCATCGCGCGCCTCCAATGGTGCATACTGTCGCTTCCCAAAATCGGTTCGCTGCCGATCGCCGTAGGATACAGCAAAACCTCGGCGCCTTTTACCGCCAGGGCGCGCGCCGTCTCCGGGAACCACTGGTCCCAACAGATTCCGACGCCGATTCTGCCATATCTGGTATCCCAAACACGAAATCCGGTATCTCCCGGGGAAAAATAGAATTTTTCCTGATAATAGTGATCGTCCGGTATATGGGTCTTGCGGTAGACGCCCAGCATTGTGCCATCCGCATCGATGACCGCGACAGAATTGTACAGCCTGTTATTGTCTTTTTCATAAAAGCTTACGGGTATCACAACCGAAAGCTCCTTTGCAACCTTTTGAAAATGAAGCACTGCGGCGTTTTCCCCGACGGGAGCCGCATAACGATAATATTCATAGCGGCGTTCCTGGCAAAAGTACGGGCGTTCAAACAGTTCCGGCAGCAAAACAAGGTTTGCTCCCGCCTTCGCCGCCTCTCTTACCATACGGTCAGCCTTTTGTATATTTTCCTCCGCCGCTTTTCCCATCCGCATCTGTACCGCGGCAACCGTTATCTCTCTCATGGATACTCCTTCCTTTTGCTCTGTCTCTTCCTCTATAGCTTCTTTCTCTATATCACATTTTGGTCGGCAGCCGACGCATTCGCTGGCGCAGGTGTTTTTGACACCGCCGCATTCGCTGACGCAGACGCATTTGGCTCCGCCGCATTTTTCGCTGACACCGACGCAGGAATCTGCTGCGTTATGCAATGGATATTCCCGCCGCCGACGATAATGCTCCTCGCCATGACGGGCACGATCCTTCTGTCCTGAAACGCCTGCTCCATCAGACGGACGGCAACGCGGTCATTCTCGTCCCCGAACTGCGGCAGGATCACGCTGTGATTGGAAATATAGAAGTTGACATAACTTGCAGCAAGCCGTTCTCCGACTTCTCTCTGATCCTCGCCTTCTTCAAACACAAATCCCCTGCACTCCTCTTCGGTAATACACACCGGCTGTTTGGGAATGGGCAGTTTAATAATCCGAAACGCCCTTCCTTTTGCATCGGTCTCGCAGCACAGGACCTCATATGCCTCTTTGGAAAAAGCATATTGCGGATCGCTCTCGTCGTCGGTCCAGGCAAGCGCCACAACGCCCGGCTTAATAAAAGCGCACATGTTATCCACATGCTCGTTTGTCTCGTCGCCGTAGATTCCGTGGGGCAGCCAGATCACCTTTTCCCCGCCCAGATAATTACATAATATGCGTTCTATTTCTTCTTTCGTCATGGAAGGGTTCCTGCCCGGACTCAAGAGACACGCCTCCGTCGTCAGGATCGTCCCTTCTCCGTCCGAATGGACGGAACCGCCCTCCAGCACAAAAGGCGACGCGTCGATCCATTCATATCCGGTCCGTTCGCAAAACGCCTTCGCCACCCGGTCGTCTTTTTCCCAATGGGCATAGAGCCCGTCATAGCTTCCGCCCCAGGCGTTGAAGGTCCAGTTGATTCCTTTGACCCTTCCCGCTTTATCCCGGACAAAGGTCGGTCCCACGTCTCTTGCCCAGGCGTCGTCGGATTCTATGGTCAGCACTTCCATATTGGCATAGTGTCTCTTTTTTGATAACATACGTTTTGCTTCTTTCGTATGCGCTTTGTCCGCAAGCATATACAGCTTTTCATCCGCCGCAATCGCATCGGCGATTTCACAAAAGACCGCTTTCGCTTCCTTTCCCCCGTAAACCCATGAACCGGGTCTGACGGGAAAAATCATCATGCAGCCCATATGGGGTTCAAACTCTCCGGGCATCCGCAGCCCGCCCCGGCATTCCTGTGTCATGTTCCGTTTCCTCTGTTTCGTTCAATTACTCAAATTATGACAGTCGTGTCTTAAAATCCTCATAGCCGAAGCTTTTGATGATCTCACAGTCCCCGTCCGTTTTTTGTACCGCAATCGCCGGCAGGGGCATTCCGTTAAAGGTGTTGTTTTTTACCATGGAATAAATCGCCATATCCTCAAAAACCAACCTGTCGCCAATCCGGATTTCCCGATCAAAAGAATAGTCGCCGATCACGTCTCCGGCAAGGCAGGTCGCGGAAGAAAGCCGATAGGTATACGCCTTTTCTCCGGGTTCTCCGCTGTCCTGCAGGGGCGGTCTGTACGGCATTTCCAGCACGTCCGGCATGTGACAGGCGGCGGAAGCGTCCAGAATCAGGATTTCCAAGCCGTTTTTCACTTTATCAAGAACTTCCGTTATGAAATATCCCGCATTGAGCGCGACCGCCTCTCCCGGCTCCAGATAGACTTTTACGCCATAGGTCTCCTGCATATGGCGGATACAGCTTTCCAGCAGATCGATATCGTAATCCGCTCTGGTAATATGATGCCCGCCGCCCATATTCAGCCATTTGACCTGCGCCAGATAAGGCGCAAATTTTTCCTCCACCGCATCAAGGGTCCGCTTCAGGTCGTCGGCGTTTTGTTCGCACAGCGTATGGAAATGCAGCCCCTCCACATCCTTTGGCAAACGACCGTTATGCTTACTTTCCAGCCAGCCCTGCAAATTCTCAAGGGTCATTCCCAGGCGTGAGCCGTAGGCGCAGGGATCATAAATCGCATGTCCCTCCTGGGTGGAACACTCGGGATTGATACGAAGCCCGATACTGCTTTGATCACACTTGTTATGGAATCTCTCGTACTGATTTGCCGAATTAAAAACCACATGGTCGCAAATCCGGTTCAGCTCCGTGATTTCCGTTTCCTTATACGCCGGACAAAAGACGTGGTTCTCTTTTCCCATTTCTTCCCTGCCCAGTCTCGCCTCATACAGTCCGCTTGCGGTCGTCCCGCTTAAATACCTTCCGATCAGAGGATAGGCATGGAAAAAGGAAAAAGCCTTCTGCGCCAGCAGAATACGGCAGCCCGTATCCCGCTCCACCTTCTGTAAAATTGTTAAATTATGAATTAACTTTTTTTCATCCACCACATAACAGGGCGTCGGAAGTTTACATAATTCCATAGCTTGTCCACCGCCGCTTTCTCTTTACTCTACGATCTGCGGATGTTCTTCCACTACCCAGGGAAGTCCCCATTTGTTCAACGCTTCCATATAAGGGTCCGGATCAAATTCTTCGATATTGAATACGCCCGCACCGCTCCAGGCGCCTGTTACCAACATCATCGCGCCGATCATCGCGGGCACGCCCGTCGTATAGGAAATCGCCTGGGAACCGACCTCCCGGTAGCATTCCTGATGGTCGCATACATTATAAATATAAATCGTCTTTTCCTTTCCGTCCTTTTTGCCGTGGAAAATACAGCCGATATTGGTTTTGCCCACGGTCCTTGGTCCCAAAGATGCGGGATCGGGCAGCAACGCCTTTAAGAACTGGATCGGCACAATCTGTTTTTCTTCATATTCAATGGGTTCCGTAGAAAGCATTCCCACATTTTCCAGACATTTCATATGGGTCAGATAGCTCTGTCCGAAAGTCATAAAGAACCTAATCCGCTTCACGCCCGGAATGTTTTTGGCAAGGGATTCGATCTCCTCATGGTGCAGCAGATACATATCCTTTTTGCCGACCTGCGGGAAATCGTATTCCCGCTTGATACTCATGGGTTCTACCTCGATCCATCTGCCGTTTTCCCAATAAGAACCGGGAGCGGAAACCTCACGCAGGTTGATTTCGGGATTGAAATTCGTCGCAAAGGGATAACCGTGGTCGCCGCCGTTACAGTCCAAAATGTCGATGGTATCGATTTCGTCAAAATAGTGCTTTAACGCATAAGCCGAAAAGACGCTGGTCACGCCGGGATCAAAGCCGCTGCCCAAAAGCCCGGTAATTCCCGCCTTTTTGAATTTTTCATCATAAGCCCACTGCCAGGAATAGTCAAAATACGCCGTGAAGCCCAGACGTTTGCAGCGTTCTTCATACACTGCTCTCCATGCCGGGTCGTTGGTATCCTCCGCCTCATAATTTGCCGTATCGATATAAGACACTTTACACTCCACACAGGCGTCCATTATGGACAGATCCTGATAGGGCAGCGCCACATTCAAAACCGCGTCGGGCTCATAAGATCTGATCAGAGCCGCCACTTCTTTGCTGCAGTCCGCGTCCACCTGCGCCGTCGTTACCTTGGTCTTAGTCCATTTTTCCACCTCTTCCTTTACGGCGTCGCATTTGGATTTTGTGCGGCTTGCAATACAAATCTCCGTAAAAACATCGCTGTTTTGGCAACATTTTTTAATCGCCACCTGCGCGACGCCTCCGCATCCGATAATCAGTAATCTGCTCATGAATTTTCCTCCTCTTCCAATAAATCTTCTACATATTTGGGCAGCATAAACGCACCCGTGTGCAGATTGGTCGTATAATACCATGTCTCCAGTTTGCGGTCGTTAAACCGCTCCGGCTTAAAATCATATAACGGGTGATACTTCTTAGACGCAAACCCGAACAGCCAGTAGCCGGACGGACAGGTGGGAATATGCGCCTGATAAACCCGGCTGATAGGAAAGCTTTTATACGCCTTCCTGTGCATACTGCGGCACGCCGCCTCGTCCTCGTCATAGAAGGGGCTTCCGTGCTGATACACCATGATCCCGTCTTCTTTAAGCGCCTTATAACAGCTTCCGTAAAACTCCTTGGTAAACAGCCCTTCCGTATGCCCGAAAGGATCGGTGGAATCATTGACAATAATGTCATAAACATTGATTTTATCCCGCAGGAAGCGCAGCCCGTCCTCGTAATAAATCTTAACTCTCGGGTCCTCAAACCCCTTCGCCGTCTCCGGGAAAAACTTCCTGCATACCTCGACAAACATATCGTCGGATTCTACCACGTCGATTTCCTCAATCTCGGGATAACGGCAAAATTCTCTCGCCACGCCGCCGTCCCCGCCGCCGATGATCAACACCTTTTTCACGTTGGGATGTACGCTCATGGGCACATGGGTTACCATTTCGTTATAAATAAACTCATCCGCCTCGGAAAAAATAATATCTCCGTCCAGGGTCACAAAGCGACCGAACTCCGGCGATTCAAACACGTCGATTCTCTGATAATCGCTCTGGGCGCTGTATAACTGCTTATCCGTGCGGATGGAAATTTTTACGTTCGCGGTGTGCATTTCGGAAAACCACATTTCCATAGCTGCAACCTCCTTCTATAAAAAATCTCTTTTATCAAATATCTTTCACCCGATATCTTTTGCAAAATTACCGGATCACATTCAGGCTTTTGACTAACGGATCTTCCGTTCCCTGGAGAGAGCATCCCTTTTCTCCCGCATACAAAATATAATCTATGATTTCCCTGCTGATTTTTTCTCCCGGAGCCAAAATCGGAATTCCCGGCGGGTAACACATGACAAACTCCCCGCAGACAGCGCCCTCGGTTTCTTCGATGGGAAGGGAAACCTTCGGTGAATAAAATGCCTTCTGAGGGCTCATGACCACCTGGGGCTGAATATATTCTCCCGATACCAGATCACTGCCGTCGCGCTCATAAAGCCTCTTAATATCCGCTAACGCCCCTACGAGGCGCTCAATATCCCGAATCCTGTCTCCGATGGAAATATATGCGAGGATATTGCCGATATCGCCGAATTCTATCTGTATATCATATTCATCCCGCAGCAGATCGTAGACCTCGATTCCGGTCAGTCCGATCCCCTGGGTGTGAATCGAAAGCTTCGTCACATCATAATCATAAATGCTGGTTCCGTTGACCAACTCCTTGCTGTAGGCGTAATATCCCCCGATGGCATTGATTTCCTTTCTGGCGTATTCCGCCATTTCAACCACCTTGGCAAAAGACTCCCTCCCCCGCAGCGCCAGGTTCCTTCTGGAAATATCCAGGCTGGACAACAATAGATAGGACGCGCTGGTGGTCTGGGTCAGATTGATAATCTGTCTGACGTAATCCGCGTTGACCCCGTTATTGGTCAAAAGCAGGGAACTCTGGGTCAGGCTGCCGCCCGATTTGTGCATGGACACCGCCGCATAATCCGCTCCCGCCGCCATCGCCGATACGGGCAGATTGTCGCCGAAATACAGATGTGTCCCGTGCGCCTCGTCCGCAAGCACCCGAATCCCATGGCTGTGCGCCAGTTTCACAATGCTCCTTAAATCCGAACAGATGCCGTAATAAGTGGGATTGTTGACCAAAAGCGCCACCGCATCGGGATTTTCCCGAATGATCCGCTCCAGGGGCTCTATTTCCATGCCGAGTGCAATCCCGATCTGGTCGTTGACCTCCGGCTCCACATAAACGGGCGTAGCGCCGCAGATAACCAGCGCATTGATCACGCTTTTATGGACATTCCGCGGCAGAATGATTTTATCTCCCGCCTTGCAGACGGACAAAATCATGCTTTGCACCGCCGACGTCGTCCCGCCGATCATCAAAAAGGCATGCTCCGCGCCAAAAGCGTCAGCCGCCAGCTCCTCCGCTTCCCGGATGACGGAAACCGGATGGCACAGATTATCGAGAGGCTTCATGGAATTGACATCCAGTCCCACGCATTTTTCTCCTAACAGCTCCACCAGCTCCGGGTTGCCCCTGCCGCGCTTATGCCCCGGCACGTCAAAGGGTACGACTCTTTTCTTTCTGAATTTCTCAAGCGCCTCATAAATCGGGGCGGATTTCTGTCTTTCCAAATCCATTTCTGCACCTCGTATTTTTGTATCTTACCTGCAGAAGCCGCCGGCAGCTTTACAAAAAAGCCCGGCGACAAAATAAAAGCAGGCGTCACCACCTGCTTTTTATTTCATAAAGTCATATACATAATAAGTATAAGCCTTCATCCGGAGTAATTAAAACAAATATATTGCTTTTCTTATTGACCGTTTCACAAGATGATGTTTACTACACTGATTATTAAGTAATCAACTTATAAAATTGAGCTTTTAACTCTATCAATAATGTGGCATAAGGCCACCCTCGGCAATCGCCCCGCCTGTCCGTTGGCTTATCCTATAGGGCTTATATTTGCGTAATTATCCATAACGCTCATACATACCTATCATTGCATAACACCTTCATTTTGTCAATGCAATTTTTTAGGCATTTCCATTGCTTTTCTTTCGTATTTTCTGCTTTTATTCGATTACAAGATCGTCCCATACGTCAGGCGCAACCAACGCGATATAGGTCTTGCCCGTATTTAAGGTAATCTCGTTTCCGTCAAGATCGTAATATCTTGTAGGGTAAATATCATCCTGCTTTTCCCAGGTAACCGGAACCGCTTTTCCGCCGGTAATATAATAGCCACTCATACCGTTTCCTTCTTTTACAAAGAAGTTCATATAGCCGTTGTCATCTAACTGTTCATATTTGCACTCCTGCAAAATGACATTGGTAAATTCCATGTATTCGCCGTTTGCCGCGTCCTTATACTCTTTTCCGTACTCGGAATAACGATACGTATCGGTTTCCGCAATGTATTCCAGACAGGAATCGTTATGCTCAAAAGGAAGCTCGATATTGGTACAGTCCACAGCGCCGTTTCCGCTGCTTAAATCAACCGGATTCGCCTCCGATGCAAACTGGAAATGCGCTCCCTGATAATACTGGGTGTACTCTCTGGACACGCCGGAATTGTCAAACTTCTTATCCAGGTCGCCGGTCAGTACATATTCCGTAAACTCTCTGGATTTGCCGTTGTCAACGCGTCCGAAACCGCCGTTAAAGTTGTCCACGTAAGGGTTCTTGGTAAACAAATCGATGTAGAACGGACCTCCGTCATGACATACGACCGCGTCCCATTCGGGCGCAAGCTGTAAATTGGTGGTACGCGTGCTCCGGATACTTCCGAGCTGCTCGATCTTCTCCCAGTCCTTCACAAGTACCATAAACCGGGTAATATGACCGTTCATTGTGCTGTTCATCATTTCATACACGACGTCCGCCTGGGTAATTCCGTAATGGGGAAGCGCGATGCTTTCGTTGTCGATCATAACCGCAACCGGTCTCTGGTTTCTGAGACTTTCGTCGATCCACTCGTTGGTCAGCTCGCTCCTGTACATACCGTCTCTGGTTTCTTCCTCCACAACCTCTTCCTGTGCGGGCTCCTCTACGGTTACCGTATCCTCTACCGCAGGCTCTTCTGCTGCCGGAACCTCCTCAGGCTCCTCATTGCCGCATGCCGCAAGGCTGAAAGCAAGGCTGCATGCCAATACAATATACGCTAGTTTTTTCCTCATATCTCTCTGTCCTCTTTGTTAAAATTTTGTTACGAAAATATTATAGAAAAATTTCGCCTGCTTGTCAATGTTAAGAGGACTATTCGGCAGCTTCCATGTACCGGTCCCGGCGCTATTCCATGACCTTCAGCCGTTCCACAATGCTCGCTCCGTTTAACTGATAGGCAAAAAACGGAACCAGAACGGAAACAATCAAAAGCACCGGGATGCAGAGCAAAATCGGCAGAAGGCTGAAATGAAAGCTGAAAAACCAAATGCTTCCCGCAGCCGCCTTTACCAACAGCGCGCAGATCCCCGATCCCACCGTCACGGAAAACAGGATCGTAAGAACCGCATAGCCAATCCCTTCGGTAATCAACACGCCGCGCAGCTGCTTTCTGGTCATGCCCACCGCCTCCATCATGGCAAATTCCTGCTTTCTTGTTAAAATTCCGGTCACGACGGCATTGATAAAGTTAAGCACACCGATCAGCGCGAGAATAAAGGCAAGGGCGCCGCCTACAATCCAAAACATGGACACCAGGTCTTCAAATTCATCCAGATAGGTCTGCCTGGAGGCATAAGTAAGCTCGCTGTTGCCGCTTTCCGTATACGCCTGCAGCATTTCTTCCACGGCTTCCTGCTGCTCCTTCGTAACCTCCAGCGTGACATTCAGCGCGCCATTCCTTCCCGTCAGGGCAAGATACTCTCCCTCCGGTAATATAGGCTCGGTTCCAAATGCCGGTATGCTGCGGGTAGACATCGGATGAGGCAGATCGGCTGCCGCAATCACGGTATATTCCTTCTCTTCTTCCGCTCCGGTTACTATATTATACATCTGCAGCTTTATCTTATCTCCCGTCTGAAAAATCCAATGTTCGCTTCCTGCTGACTGTTCCGCCATGATTACGTAATCTCCGCTGTTAAATTCCTCCCAGGTAACAGGCTCCGTATAAAATGTCAGCTTTTTAAACGCCTCTTCGTCCACGCCGTAAAGGTCGGTATCCAACGCCTTCTCTGTAACCGCCGCTTCCGATAAAGCTTTTTGCAGGCTGTCCTTTTGAAGCTCCTCATGGCGGTCCATAAAATCCGATACCCTCTGCACGCCCGTTTCATCCAGAATTGTCGTACCATACGACGCATAAACCCGATAGGCATTCTCTACACCGTCCGTTTTTGCAAACATTTCAAATTCTTCGGGACTGACGCCGTCCCATATAGCAACCGGAGAACCCGGATTTTCCAGGCTTTCATGGTTGATCCGAAAATCTCCTACAATGGAATTGGATACATATTTTTCCGTATCAAAGCTGTGGACAATGCAGTATACCATATTGACCAAAATCAGGCTCATGGAAAGAGACAGCACCACCACAAGGATCTTCTTCCGGCTCCTTTTCATATTTTCCGCCGCCATATGAAGCGCCGAAAACTTCCTGCTCTTTTTGGTCTTCTTTTTTACCGAAGTTTTTTCCGTATAGCGCAGCGCTTCCATGGGAGAGACCTTCGCCGCCAGACGGCAGGGCTTATTACAGCTTAAAAATACCGTTGCAAAAGTAAAGACCGCCGCCGCTGCGTAGATAAGCGGGTGCATGGAGAACACCTGTATTCTGACGGTAAACTGTCCCATAACAACCGGCAGAAGGACTTTGGATAACAGGGTGCCGATCACAAGCCCCGCCGGAATGCCCACAAGAGATAACAGCATCGCCTGTCTGCGTACCAGCTTCTTTAACTGTCTTGCCGTTGTCCCGATGGTCTTTAACAACCCGTATTCATGGATTTCACCCGTTACATTGATATAAAATACATTATAAATAATCAGATATCCGGATATGAGAATGATCAGCAAAATGCCCGCGATCATCGCTATCGTTTCCCCGTCGACGCTGCTGGTGGAATAAGCCCAGTTGACACCGTAAGCGGTAACATCGGGATCATAACCGTTACGCTCAAGCAAGGCAAGCACCTGCCCTTCAATATCCCAGCTCGTGGCAAAATTAAAATTGATGTTTAAGTATCCTGCAAAGCCCGCGCCGGGATTATCCTGATACGCCACATCGGGCTGGGGCGCAAGCTCTTCGGCAAGCTCTCTGGAAATCCAGCATTCCTGCGCCATGGACACGGGATCGCCTTCCCAGAAACCGACCAGCGTAAGGTTTTCCTCAGTTACCTTTCCTTCCACATCTATCTGCAGAGGCACCCGGGCGCCGAGTTCGCAGGGAACGCCGAGTTGTTTTAGTACAAGACTGCTTGCGGCGATTTCATCCCTTTTTTCAGGCATCCTGCCGGTTTCCGGCTCGCAAAAACTCCCTTTTGCATAAAGATCATCCGCATAGTTGACCTCTGTATTGAGATCCGACAATTCGTCATTGGCGGCTCTGCCTACGATAATCGCCGCGTTAATATCCCGTACTGCGGAATCCTTTGATAAAATATCATAATCCTCCCAGCGAGCATATTTCAGTCCCGCCATCTGGGAGCCGCCCACCTGGCGCATCGTGCTCTCTTCGGAGCTTTTTAACATGCTGCCGCCGATGGAAAATACCGCTGTAAACAAAATGCAGGTCAGCATAATCGCCATAACCGCAACCAGATTTTTCTTTTTGTTTGCCAACAAAGTCTTTGTGGAAAGCCTGCGGATTACCTTCTGATTCTTTACCTTATACATGATCCTCACCGCCTTTTACAATGATCCCGTCTTCAATACGGATGATCCTGTCCGCCATCTGCGCGATCTCTTCGTTGTGGGTGATCATAACGATGGTCTGACCGAATTTCTTACCGGTAATTTTTAACAGGCTCAAGACGTCCTGGCTTGTCTTGGAATCCAGATTTCCCGTGGGCTCGTCGGCAAGGACGATCGTCGGCTTGGAAGCAAGCGCCCTGGCGATCGCCACTCTTTGCTGCTGCCCGCCCGACAACTGGCTGGGCATACTGTTTATCTTTTCCGTTAATCCCAACGCTTCTATGACTTGGTTGACATAATTGTCATCCACCGTATTTCCGTCAAGCTGGATGGGCAGCACGATGTTTTCGTATACATTTAATACCGGCACCAGATTAAACGCCTGGAACACGAACCCGATCTTTCTTCTCCTGAAAATCGTAAGCGCCTCGTCCTTTAAGGAAAAAATATCCTTATCGTCCACGTATACCTTGCCGGACGTGGGTCTGTCCAATCCGCCCAGCATATGCAAAAGCGTGGATTTACCGCTGCCGCTGGTGCCCACGATCGCCACGAACGCTCCCTGCTCAATGGAAAGACTGACGCCGTTTAACGCCTTGACCTGACCTTCTCCCTCTCCGTAGACTTTCTTTAAATTCTCCGTTTTCAATACAACCATAATATTCACCTCGTATGATTTTGTCGCAGCCTTTCGCAAAGTAAGGCTGTAAGATTTGCCGGGCAAGCCGCCCTGTATCCTACAGCCTTATAGTAACAATGCAATCTTTCCATATTCTTTCCCGATTCTTACAGTTTTGAAAGATTTACTCCCTCGGCAGGAATACCTGGAACCGGGAACCCTTTCCGGGCTTTGAGATTACCTTCATATATCCGCCCTGTCCTTCAATAATCTGTCTGCTCAGATAGAGCCCGATCCCGACGCCTTCTTCCGACCTGACGTTTTTACCTCTGTAAAATCTGTCGAATATTTTGGGTATCTCCTCTTCTTCGATGCCGATCCCCTGATCGCGCACCTCAATGCACAAAAACATTTCATAGGGTATCATGCGGATTTCGATCTGCGATCCCGCCGGAGCATATTTGACAGCGTTGTCAACGATATTAAACAACGCCTCTGCAGTCCATTTTTCATCAAACGACGCCGTCGTCTGTGAACGGCTGCCGCCATCTTCATTCCCGCCGCAATCGCCATCCCGGCTGCGGTCCCCGGGGTTTTCCGCGCCTTCGATTTTAATTTCCATTCCTTTCGCTTCCGCCTTTGCCTTCGCAAGCTCCGTGACTCTCCTAATCAGCCCTTCCGCCTCCTGCTTTCGCGGATCAAAGCGGAACGTCCCCGTTTCCAGTCTGGAGGTTTTGACTAAAGACTGAATCAGGAAATCCAACTTTTCGGACTGTCTGCGGACTTCCTCTACCATTTCCCTTGCGGGCGCCTCCAGGGGCTGTTCCTCCAAAAGCTGCGTATATAACAAAATATTGGCAAGGGGCGTCTTTGTCTGATGGGAAATATCCGTTACCAGACTCTGGATCGCCGTCCTCTCCGCTTCAAGCTTCTTAGCGGACAGCCCGGAGGAGGTCAGATATCTTTTCCACTTTACCTCCAGCTTGGACAATTCGCTTTCGTCATAATCCCTTTCCTCAAAACGACCGGCGATGGCGTCGTCCAGCATCCGGTTCAAATGATCGTATGTACTTCTATATCCCAAACGTCCCAAACGATTTATCATAAAATCATTATCATCCCTTTACAAAATCTACTCTTTCCACACATACCCGATGCCGTACACGGTCTGAATATACTTCTGCTCCTTTGATTCCAGTTTATCCCGCAGCCGCTTGATTGCCACGGAAAGGGCGTTTTCGTCCACATACTCGGCTCCGTCGGTCCACACTCTGTCTAACAGCGTTTCTCTTTTCATGGTAATGTTGCGGTTTTCAATTAGTAACCGCAGTAGTTTCTGTTCGGTCTTGCTCAGTTCGATCTGTTCTCCGTTTCTGAAAAACTGCATCCTCTCAAAATCCAGTTCCAGCTCCTTACACCGGTAAACAGCGGGACCCTTCCTCTTTTTCTGCAATATTTTTTCTATTCTGGCGCGCAGCACCATGAGGCTGAAAGGCTTGGTCATATAATCGTCCGCGCCAAGCTGCAGCCCCATCACTTCGTCCGTCTCCAGATCATTCGCCGTCAGGATAATGACCGGCACATCGGAATAGGTCCTAAGCTTTTTTAAAAATTCAAAACCGTTTCCGTCAGGCAGGTTGATATCCAAAATAAGCAGATCCATATTTTCCGCTTCTTTTACCTCTCCCAGGGAGCTGTACTGATAAAATATGTAGTCTTCTCTGTGTAACGCCATTGCAATGCCGTTGTTCAGCCCCTGGTCGTCCTCAATAATCGCTATTTTTTTCATAGCCTTTCCACCGTCACATTAAAAATCTTGCCCAGCCGCCGAAAATCCGCAAAAGCCGGAGCGTAACCGCCTTCTTTGCCGGCACTTCCCGGGGAACCGTTCCCTCCGGCGCCAGGGAGATTTCCGCGTCCACAACCTGCAGCGCGCTTTCTTCATAACGTCCCATTTCTTTTTTCATATCGGCGTTCAGTTCCTCACTGTTAATGACCGCCATCATTTCCGTATCCAGATAGGCGCTTCGCATATCCCAGTTAAAAGAACCGACTCCCACCAGATTGTCATCAATCGTAAAGCACTTTCCATGATAAGACACGCCGCCGTCGTATTCCAGTATTCGGACGCCGGTTTCCAATATCTCCTCTTTGTGGGCGGCATAGTCCATGGCGCCAAAAGGATTTCCGTTGTTTGCTACGGAATTGGTCATCATGACCACAGACTCCGTCCGGCTGCAGATATCGCTTAACTGCTCCAGCATCCAATCGTCGCAAAGAATATAAGGCGTATGAAAGCGCACCTCTTTTTCCGCACTCTGCATCAGCGTTGTCATTTCATAATAGACGACCGGTTCCTTTGCATAAACTTCCGTGGGATTGGTCATCAGATAAACGCCCCGGGTCGGTCTGGTCATCTCCTCATAGTTGCATATCGTAAACCAATCTCCATGCTCTTTTTGCATCGTGGCGTATCTTTCCCGCAATTCGTCCGACGCCTGTTCCGTTTTCCTGCGCTTTAAAAGAGGCGTACTGCCGCCGAAAGGCTTGCAATCCTCCTGATTCCACACCCGCTCATAATACGCTTCCAGCTCATCTAAGGAAGCGCCCTCTGTTTCTTTACAGTATACCAGCACATCCCAGTCATAGTTGATATGCCCGGTTCCTTTTCCGAGGAAAAAATCATATGTATTTCTTCCTCCCAGAATATAGGCGGTGCGGTCGGCAATCAGATACTTGTCATGAAGTCTGCCCATCAGCTTCCATGGCAACAGCGGATTGACCGGATTATAAAGTTTGATCTCCACGTTTTCCGCTTCCGCAAGGGCATAAAAATACGGATTTCCTCTCATGGAAAGGACGGCGGGCATACCGTCCGCCAAAATCGACACCTGTACGCCCCGGTCCGCCGCAGCCAAAAGCGCCGCGAGCATATCCTTCCCGCTTTCATCCGCATCAAACTCAAAGGTAGAAAGCACAATCCTGTCTTCCGCCTGGGCAATCAGACGGATTCGTTCCTCCAGCGCCTTTTCATTATCGGAAATAACCGCCGCCCGTTCTTTCGTCTCTTTTCCCTGATAAATACTTTGTGCATCAAAGCTTTCTGCCGTCTCATCCGTGATTTCCCGTTGTCTGACAAAGGGACCGATCGCTCCGATTACCACATAACAGACAAAGACAATAAGCACAATACCAATTGTTTTTAACACTTTTTTCATACTCTTTCGTATTACAGATTCGCACCGTGATCCACTACCATAACCTGTCCCGTAACAGCCGCCGACTCATCGGATGCAAGAAACAGCAGGACGTTTGCAACTTCTTGTGGCATACACGGTTTGATGGAATTATCCGCATGTTTATTCATGGCTGACATCATATCCATATCCAGCTTATCCCGCTGCAGTCCCATGGTCATAGGCGTCACAACCGATCCCGGACATACCGCATTGCAGCGCACGCCGATATCCGCACATCGCATTGCTACGTTTTTGGTCAGTCCGATCACTGCGGCTTTGCTGGACACATAGGCGGCTCCGCCGTTCCCGCAGTAGCCTGCCACGCTCGCCACATTGACGATCGATCCGGCTTTCTTTTGGAGCATAACCTTCGCACACTCCCTGGTCACATAGAGCGTGCCCTTGGTATTGATATCGACCAGATAATCGATGGTCTCGTCCGATACCTTTTCCACTGCAAAGATACCGCTGTCCAGTACTCCGGCGTTATTGACCAGCACGTCCACCGTGCCGTACGCCTCCACGGTCTTTTCCACCAGAGCCGCGCACTGGTCCGACTTGGAAATATCGCATGTGACGCAGAGCGCTTCCCCGCCTGCCTCACGGATCTTTGCAGCCACTTCTAAAAGCTGCGCTTCCCTTCTTGCCGAAATCACAACCTTAGCGCCTTCTTTTGCAAACAGCTCCGCCGCCGCTTTTCCGATACCGGAATTTCCGCCTGTGATAATTGCTACTTTTCCCTCTAATCTGCCCATAGTCAGTACCTCCAATCCGGGTCCGCCGCCGTTACAATCAGGCGGTCCCTGTGTTTTTATACTGACATTTTACACCAGCCGGATTGCCGTGTCATTAGCAAATTTATCCGCGCGCCCTCCCGCTTCTAAACCGCGGCATCTTTTGTCTTTGCGTCGGCAAAGGGAGACTGCTCCAGCCGGATAAAATATCCTCTGTCATGATCGCAGACCGGGCAGGTCTCGGGAACCCCGGTTCCTTCAAAAATAAATCCGCAGTTTAAGCAGATCCACGCGGTCTTTTCATCGGCAACATGGAGTTTATCCTGCTCCAGATACTCTGCAAATCTGCCGAAACGGTCGCCGTGTACTTTTTCTATTTCCGCGATCATCAAAAAGGAGCTCGCCACCTTCGGAAAGCCTTCTTCCTTTGCTTTGTTGCCAAACGCCAGGTACACGTCGTCATGTTCTTCGTATTCATTGTGCTGCGCCATACGCAAAAGCTCTGCGAGATTCTCGGTCAGATCCACCGGATAACTGCCGTCCACATGGATCGTTTCGCCTGCAAGTTCTTTTAAATGATTGTAAAAAACCTCCGCATGTTCTTTTTCCTGATCGGCGGTATATTGAAAGACCTGCGCGATCGCCTGCTGTTTCTGCTGCTTCGCCACACCCGCCGCAAAGGTATAGCGGTTCCTCGCCTGGCTTTCCCCGGCAAACGCCCTCATCAGATTGTCCTTTGTCTCGCTGTTTTTAAAATCTACTGCCATATTCTGCCTCCTGTTTTTGCTTTTTTCTTATTATGCCCTTCCCGTTTTGGAAAATTCACTACAGATAGGGATTTTCCGCCATTTCCTTGAGGCGCCGGTAGCGCCGGTCCACTTCCTGCTGCATGGATTCGGTAACCTCCCGGTACTCCTGCTTTTGCAGATGCCTGGTCCTGCCCATCATAGCGAGCCACTCCACAACCGGGATTTTCTTCCCCGTCTTTTCCGGATCATAGCTTAACGCCGTCACGCCCTGTTCCACTTCATACAGCGGGAAATAACAACAGTTTACCGCCGCTTCAATGACTTTTCGCTCTCCGCCCGGATTGTCGTTCCAGTTTAGGGGACATGCCGAAAGCGCCTTGACATACGCGCAGCCCTCTTTTTTGGCGTAGTCCGCAGCCTTCGCCGCTTTTTTAATAAAGTCTGTGGGATTCGATTCCGCCACGGTCGCCACATAGGGCACATTTGCCGCCGCCATCAGCCTTGGCATATCTTTATGAAAATATTGTTTTCCATATTGGAAGGCGCCTACATGGGAGGTCGCACTGGCGGCTCCTTTGGGCGTGGAATAGGACAACTGATATCCGGTATTCATATATCCGCCGTTATCATATTCAAAAAGCAACAGCCGGTGTCCCCTTAATCCGGTGGCAAGCGCCGATCCCATGCCGATATCCATGCCGCCGTCGCCGCTTACCATAATAAATACAATCTCTCCCGGCGGAAGCTCTCCCTTTTCCTGCTTCCGGTAACAGATTTCCGCAAGCCCGCTTAACGTCGCCGCTCCGTTTTGAAACAGATTATGCAGATAAGGCACCTTAAACGCCGTCTTCGGATAAGGCGTCGTCACGATCATGCCGCAGCCCGTCTGAAACAGCAGGACAACCGGGTCCTCAATGGCACGCAAAAGCAGATTGAGATTGACCGGGATTCCGCAGCCCGGACAGGCTCCATGCCCCGGCGCAAGACGTCCCGGCATCGCCGCCGTAGCGTTTAACAGTCCGCCTTCAACCTTCCTCATGCCGGATTCCAAAGTCACAACCTTTGTCGCCGCAATTTTTGTTTTTTCCCCGGAAAGCGGCTCAAAAAACGGCTCCTTCGTCCCGCCGTCCGTTCCTTTTCGGACGCCGTAGTAGGCAAAATCCTTATGCCCGGCGCAGGCTGTAAAGCTCCTGCTTTCATCTGCATCATTTTCATCTGCATCATTTTCATCTGTATCGTTTTTACCTGTATCGTTTTCATCTGCATCATTTTTGCTTTCCGCTTCCTCCTGCTTTGCCCATGCAAAGGCGGCGACGGCATCTTCCACAAAAAAGTCCTTTCCTCCCAGCCCGTAAACAAAACTTTTTACTTTTCCCTGAAACCCGTACTTTTGCATCAATGCGCGAAGCTCTAACGACAGGTTGCCGCCTCCCGCGCCGTAGCTGTCCTGCCGGTCCCCTATGACAACATTCTTTGCACCGGAAAGCGCCCGAAAAACCGCTTCCTCCATAAAAGGACGGAACGCATGGAGGGTCAATACCCCCGCCTTTTCTCCCCTGCTTCGCAGCTTATCCGCCGCCTCCTTTGCGGTCTCATAGGAAGACCCCAGCAAAACCAGAAGCGTATCCGCGTCTTCATAACAATATCCTTCAAAGCTGCCATACCTTCTGCCTGACAATGCTCCGTACTCGTCAAACAGCTTTGGCAAAAGTCTTGCCGCCTCCTCCATGGCGCGGGCAAGCTGATAGCGGTTGTTCATCAGGTCCGGTTCGTTCATATAAGCGCCTACCGTAATCGGATGCTCTAAATCCAGAAACGGATAGGGTTCCTTCTTCTGCCCGATAAAATCCCTGACCGTCCGGTCCTTCTCAAAGCGCAGGCACCTGCGCTTCTGGTGACTGGTAAAAAAACCGTCGTAGGCGACGGCGACCGGCAGCCTTACCGCCTCGCCAAGCCGCAGCGCAAGAATATTAAAGTCGTATACCTGCTGTGCGGAATGGGCAAATAAAATAATCCAGCCCGCATTGAGCAGATACATAATATCGCTGTGGTCCCCCTTGATGGAAAGGGGACCCGACACCGTCCTGCAAGCCACGTTCATGACCATGGGATATCTGGTGCCGGACTGAACCGGAAACTGTTCCAGGGCATACAGCAAGCCGTTGGCGCTGGTAGCGTTGACAACCCTGCCGCCTCCCACAGCCCCGCCGTAACAGATGCCTGCCGCGCTGTGCTCTCCTTCCGCCGCAATCATCAAAAGGTCCGTCTGACCGTCCGCCTTCATCCGGTCCAGATTTTCCGCAATCTGGGTCGAGGGCGTAATGGGATAGTACCCCATCAGATCATAGCCGATCTGCCCGATCGCAATCGCCGCCATTTCATTGCCGCTTGCAAATTCCGCAACCTGTCCTGTTTTTTCCATCTCAGACTTCCCCTCCTTCCATTCTTTTCTCCGTCAAAAACGATTCTGAAGTAATATAGCCGTCGGGTCCCGCTTTCCGGTAATAAACGGGCGTCCTGACCAGTTCCTGGTTAGGCATAAAATACTTCTTATCCGTATGCCTTTCCTCCCTGCCGCTTACCAGCGCCTGCACCGGACATACATTTACGCAGCGCATACATCCCTTACAGTGGTAATAGTCAAGTCCCTTGTTGATCATCATTTCCCGCCCCCGGTACTCTCCCTTTTGAAACTGGAACACCATATCCGGGCAGGCAGAACCGCACAAGCCGCAGTTAATACACTTCTCCGGTATAAAAAGCGGCACATACCCCTGCCTGGAAGGAGACAGATCATTTACGACGCTGTTGCCGTAATGGGGGATCATCCCGCCTATGGGAGCCGTAGCGTAGCCCCAGTCCGGTAAATCTTTCGCGGGCGCATTCCCCGCAGGCGCTTCTTTTGCAGGACGGTCGTGCCGGTCTTTTTCTTTTTCCGTTTTTTCTCCCGCCTTTTCTTTGCCGTCCCCATACGCTGCAAGCGCTTCTACTTCTTCATATCCCCTTTTGATCCCTTCCAGATTGGCGCCAAGCGCCGCCGGATATTTTTTGCCGAGCGTCTTTTTACAGATTTCGTACAGATCCTCCAGCCGGATAAAGCCCGTAATTTTAGCCATCGCCCCGAGCATAACCACATTCACGCGGGATTTGGTCTCCATTCCGATCCGTCCCGCGTCGATGCCAAACACCTGTCCCGGGTTCCCATTTAAAAGCTCTCTTTTTTCGCCGTTTCCGTGTTGCTCCAAAACGTTTTTCCCCGATACCGTATTGATCAGCAGCTTTGTTGTTTTTACGCACCCCGCTAACGTCAAAGGGTCCGCTAACAACGCCTCATGGAAAACCGCAAGCAAATGAGGTCTGATAACCGGCGAATGGAGCCGGATTTCTCTATCCGCCTCGCAAAACCGCACATATCCCCTGACCGGCGTCCCTGTCTTTTCCGACCCGTAACTGGAAAAAACCGCGCTGTTTAACCCCGCGCTTTCCATTCCGGCTTCTCCGAGCATTTTCGCGCAAAGATTGGCTCCCAAGCCTCCGATGCTCTCCATTCTGATTTCATAACAGCCATATTCATTCTGATCCGGCAACTCCGTCGCTCTTTTCATACTTTCCTCCTGACTTTTTCCATAATGATCCGCGTCACGGCAAAACGCTTCGCTTCCCAAAGAATAATCCCTTCTTAATTGAATCATAATTAGTATATAAAATATCCGAAGCAATATACGAAAAGAGCTGCCAAGTTGACAAAAAAATGGTATCTGTCACGGAAACACAGTTTCCTTTGACAGATACCATTTTTAATTTTTATAATATGTCAGTCTCTATATTAGAAATTCGTCTCCTCACTTTCCAGCGTTTTGATCCCGCCCAGGATTTTAAAACAAAGCGCCAGTAAAACAGCCGCGACAACGCAGACGATTCCCACCGCCATCAGTTTCCCTTTGCAAATCATTTCCATGACCGCGCCTACAAAAACAGAAGATAAATTGATCACGCCGTGCAGAAACATACAAATCCAAATGTTACGATATTTCTGATAAACATATCCCAACGCCAGACCGAGGAAAAAAGCATAGGCGCCCTGTACCAGATTGCCGTGAATCAGAGCGAAGGCAAGCGCCTGAATACAATTGGCGATCCAAAATTTACCGCTGACCTTTTTGGCAAACCTCAGACTCAGTCCCCGGCACAACAGTTCTTCCCCGATAGGCGCCATAACCACGGTTACAAATATCATCAGAAATGTTGTTTCCGTAAATCCCGCCGTTTCCATCAGTTCATTGTAACTTTCAAAGGCACCGGGAAACAGCGCCATCAGAATCGTCAAAACTCCGCTGGTAAAAATCTGAAGCAGCACACCCACAATCCCTACGGTCAATATTCCTGTTACTCCGGGCTTTTCGGCGTCTGCCGGTCTTTTCTTTTTTCCATATGCAAAATAATACCATAGTCCGAATACAAGTATCCCGACGACATGATACAGCGCCACGCCAAAAATTGCATTATCCAAATATCGTTCCTGCGCGATTCGGGCTATTTGCTCCATCGTCATACCGCTTCCGCCGTACTGCACGCCTGCCAGAAAGGAAATGATAAACATCAAAAGAAAGCCGCAGCCAAGCTGCATGGCTAAGGATAACAGCCCCATTCCCACCGAAGCAAAAAACCATCCGATTCTTCCACCTATACTCTTTTTCATCACGTGCTCCCCTTTTTAATTTTCTCTTTTTAAAAAAGTATCTTTTTATCATTGTAACACGCGACATCCCGCCAAAGCAATTTTTATTTCCGGGGAAACCTACATATTTCCGGGGAAGCCTTACAGGGGAGCCTTATCGGGAAATCTTCAGCGCGGGATATTCCACTTTCCCGGCAGATACTGGCGGGCAATGCGGTTTTCGGGCTTTTCGTCAAATAAATACAAAACGGCTACAAAAATCCATTCTAACGGCTTCATGATCAGATATACCGCATCGGCGCTCCACGGATTGGTAATCCACTTGGAAATAGGATAGCCATAGGTATCATAAAACCTCCTGACCGCCTTGTGGAAACGGGGCGTGCGTTCTTCCAGAAGCTGTTCAAAGGCGTTTGCCACACACAACTGCCTGTTGACTACAATTTTATTTCCCTTTCTGATGCCGTAGCGTAAGGGTTTGACCAGCTTTCTGTGCCCCTGCAGGGACACCGTACACAAATAATGGGCGTCGTATTCCACCGGCGGCGGTGTGATCTTGGACGACAACACCCAGTCCCCGGTATTGGTAAACGCTTCTATCACGCTGTCCGGCTTCTGCCCGAACAGACACAAAATACAGATTACAATGCCGTAGACGGGGATCATCGCGACCAATGCCGCCAGCCAGAGGTTGGCACCCCTGCACAAAAACGCGTTGCAGCGCGCCAAAAATCCGTTACCATATGTTACCTCCTTCTGTGCCTGCGCCTGTTCCCGGATCAGATGCACGAACAGATCGCCCACATGGATCAAAAACAATGCGGGAACCACGCACATACAGAAAATATAAAACCCGTTTTCAGCAATTACCTGACCGGCGGAAATATCCCGCGGTCTCGCTCCGCAAACCAGTTGGAACAAAAACAGCGCGTTTACAATGACGCCTCCGTAAACGCCGCCGATACAAAATACCTTAGCAAGCGGCGCAAGATGTTTTCCCGCAAACTTCAAAATCAGATACGCACAAAAGCCCACAACCGCTATGGTGATAAGCGTCGGGGCGTGTTCCGTGCTGACGGGTTCATGCACCGAAGAAAACCCAGCCATTCTGTTAATGGGAATATCGTACTTCGGCGGGTCCCACATGACCCACCCCAACAGCATATATACCAGCCCGGTCGCAAACGCAAACAGCTCAAAAAAGAAAACTTTCTTTTTTCTGACGGCAAAAACAATATCCACTGCAATCAGCGCAACCGGAATCAAGATCAAAACAATTAAAATACAATCCGCAATCCATTCGTTCATTTTCCGCTTCTTATCCTCCCATATGCAAAGATATTCAGAACCGCCCGTTTTTCAGACACCCGGCTCTCTTCAATTACCGTTTCTATAATAAAACACATGAAAAACCTTAAAAAGGTTGCAAAAAAAGCCGTTTTAAATGCAAAAAACTGCCCGCATAAAAAGGCGGCAAAGATCACGAAAGCTTATTTCCTTTGATCTTTGCCGCCTTTTATACCGACAGCTTATTTTTCTTGCATTACCGGATTTCCTGTTTCCGTCAGTTATTCGGACAGCTCCGACGTACAGTGAGGACATCTTGTCGCCTTAATGGAAATCTCGCTCTGGCAATAGGGACAGATTTTTGTCGTCTTTTCTACCGGCTCTTTTTTCTTTCCGACACTCATCAGCTTGTTAATGCCTTTTACCAGACAAAACAGAATGAACGCCATAATCAGGAAATTGATGACTGCAGATAAAAACGCCGATCCGAAGCCCGCGATATCGCTCCAGGTATAGGTGGCGTGACCGGTCAGGAAATTCAAAATGGGATTGATAAAATTATCCGTCAGCGAAGTGACGATTCCCGAAAAGGCTCCGCCGATAATCACACCGATTGCCATATCCATCACATTTCCCCGCAGGGCAAACGCTTTAAATTCCTCCAAAAACTTTTTCATTTCGTGCCTCCGTCTTTCTCTATAGGTTTTCTGTCCGGATCTAGTACTCAATTTCCGGCTTTTCTTCTGTTATTCCTCCGTTTTCCGACGCGTCGTTCATCGCGCCCACCGCATCGGAAATAATATTGACGTCGCTTCCGATCTGCGTATAGATTTCTCCGCTCTGTTTGGAAAGATCGCTCTGCTGTTTTGCCAGAATACTGAAAGACGCGCCAGCCGTTCCCAGCCTTGCCGCCTCAATCGCGGAGTTTAACGCCAGAATGCCTTCCTTGGAAGCAAGCTTCGTCAGTTTCTTGGAATTATCTTCGATCCGGTCGATAACGCCGTTGATCTCCTGGAGGTTTTCTTTGAAAATCTCCATTCTCCTGCCTTCGACATACTCTTCATACTTCTGGTTGACAAAAATATCGATTACCATGCCCAACAGGTCCGCACAGGCGCAGATCTTAGCTTCCGGCATCATCGTAACCTGATATAACGCCTCCACATAAGCGTCGGGATCTGCGCCGATCTCCTTGGCAATCCTGCGGAACCCTTCCTCGTCCACCGGTTCGTCGCTTGGCAGCGCCTGTCCGCCGATCGCCGTCATCACTACTTCTCCCGTCCCGTGAAGCTTAATCGGGTACGCAAAATCAATCAGTCCGGCGTGGCATTTATAACAGCCCTTTTCCAGACACGCCTTTTTTAACCCGTTCTGGTCCATATCCACGCATCTTCTCATGCCCTCCGCCGTGCCGCGGGTCAGTTTAATGCAAAAATCCGTAAAATTGTAATCGCCTGTAATGTACTCTCCGTTGGCATCCGTAAAAATTGCGGCAAGTCCCGTAGCGTTCGCCCATGCCTCCTGAATCGCTTCCAATTCTCCCAAATCCACAAAATCTCTAATATTCATACGCCATTCTCCCCTTACTATCGTTTTTTGCCATATGGCAGCCCCAAACGCGCCGTCATACTTTTGTACTATTTTACAATAATTTTACTTATTTTACAAGCCGATTGATTCTTTCGGATAAGAAAATAGGCAAAAGAAAGCCTCCAAATCTTTCAGAACTTGGAGGTTTGATGCCGGTCATTTTATATTTTATTGTTTTCTATATCTGGTTATTTTTCTCCAATTTTCCGGAAAACCCATTTTCTCATATAGTTCTTGCACCGATATACTATCATGCTTCTTAAGGTATTTGTCGATTAGCGCCTTAAGCTCCTTTATAAATATCCTTATACCCTCCAATTAACAAATAGTAGCTTGTCTGCCTTAAAATCTCCTTGGCATATGCCTCATCATCAATTTGCAGATTTTTCTCATTCTTCAGTTTTTCTATTTGCTGATCATAACTCAAAAAGATCTTTGGCATATACAATGTCTCCTTAAAATAAAAAAGAGGAGACCCCGCAGGTTCTCCCCCGGTCGCAGACCTCACAGGTTTCTGCAACGCGATCACTGTATTCATCTTACTTGACTTTAAATTTCATGTCAAGCAATTTCTACAGCCACTATAAGTATATGCTGTTATCTCTCCTTTAATACTCAAATATCTATGAAGGCTCAATATTCAAAACGGTCTCTTCATCAAGTGATATATTGATTCTCTTTTTCATAGTCGTTATCCTGTATTCGATATGCAATACCGCCCACAAGATCCGCCAAAATCCAGCCGATGGGAATCGCCCACCAGATGCCGTATACTCCGATTCCTTCCACCGGAGAAAGCGCATACGCCAACGCCACTCTTGTTCCTAAGGAAATAACCGTAAGCACAATGGACATTTCCGGTTTTCCGCTCCCCCTGAAATATCCGTAGAGCAAAAACAAAATTCCGATTCCCCAGTAAAAAGAGCCCTCAATGCGAAGATATTCCACTCCGACGGCGATGATCTTTGTTTCCTTCGCGTCCACAAAGGCGCGCATCAGATCCGCAGCCTTCAGATACACAAAGACGGAAACCGCCAGACAAAATAAAACGGACACCAAAAGCGCCGATCTTGTGCCCCGCTTCATGCGTTCCCTCTCTTTTGCCCCGTAATTTTGGGAAATAAAAATCGAGTAAGCATTGGCAAACTCCTGCGCCGGCATATAGGCGAAGGTATCAATTTTGACCGCCGCCGCAAACGCAGCCATGACCGCCGTCCCAAAGGTATTGACCAGTCCCTGTATCATTAAAATGCCGAAATTCATTACCGACTGCTGAATGCACGCCGCCATGGAAAACCTGACCACCTCCGAAACCGCTCCCCGGCTTTTCCCGCCCGGAAAGAGACGTGCGCCCAGACAGGCTCTGATACCCGGCTCCTTTGCCAGCGTATAGACGCCTATGCCGATTCCCGAAAACGCCTGCGCGATTACCGTCGCCTCTGCCGCTCCACGGATGCCCCGGGAAAATACGACGACGAACAACAGATCTAGGATCACGTTCATTACCGCCGCGGCGCCCAAAAACCACAGCGGCGTCACGGAATTGCCCAGCGCGCGCAGCAGATAGGCAAAATAATTGTATAAAAAGACAAACAGAATACCGGTAAAGATGACCTGCACATATTCCCGCATCATGCCGTATACGGAATCCGGAACCTGCAACAGCCTCAGGATCACATCCGTTCCCAGAAACACCGCAATATTGATCACAACCGCCGCAGCCAGAATAAACATAAAAGAAGCGGAAACAGACTTATGTAAACCTTCCTCATCCTTTTTCCCAAAATAAAAGGAAAACAGGGAACCGCTGCCCATACACAACCCGATCAGGACGGAAGTCAGAAACGTCATCAGCGTGTAGGCGCTCCCCACCGCCGCCAATGCGTCCGCTCCCAGGAACCGCCCGACGATCAGACTGTCCGCTATATTATAAAATTGCTGCAATAAATTTCCAAAAATCATGGGCGCCACAAAAACAAGCATGGTTTTTGTGACGCCGCCCTTTGTCAAATCCTTTTTCATTCCGGTATCATTTCCTGTATCATTTCCTCAAATTACCAGCCCAACTCCATCAGCCAGTTATTTAACAGCCTTTCCCGCTCCTTTTCTTCCGAATCCGCGCCGCAGGGACTTTGATACTCGCCTCTGATGTGCCCGTCTACCAGATAAATTACACGGGAACACCTCGCCGCCACTCTGGCGTCATGGGTTACCATCATAATCGTGGTTCCTTCTGCGTTTAACTTAACCAATTCCGCCATGACTTCATCGGAAGCGGACCGGTTTAACGCGCCCGTCGGCTCATCGGCAAACAATACCCTGGGTCTGTTGATCATGCTTCTGCAGATACACGCCCTTTGCAGCTGCCCGCCGGACACTTCGTTGATATCGTTATCCGCCACTTCCACAATATCCAATTTTCGCATCAGGTCTTCTCCCCGCCTGATTTTTTCTCTTTTGCTCTCTTTCGTCTTTTTGCTCTCCATTGCCGGCAGCACGATATTATCCAAAACCGTCAGGTTTTTCATCATATACATCTGCTGAAAAATGAAACCCATCTCATCCAGCCTAAGCCGAGCCAATTCCTTTCCCTGCAGTCCGGTAATATTCCTGCCGTTAAATAATACCATTCCTCCGGTAGCGCTGTCCATACCCGACACCGCATACAACAGCGTGGATTTTCCGGACCCGGACGGTCCCATAATCGCCACCATCTCGCCGTCTTCCACCGAGAAACTCACATTCTTTAATACATTGTTCTGTCTTTTATTTACCACATAGGTTTTGCACAAATCCTTTACTTCCAATAAAGCTCCCATTCCGTTTTCCTCCGATCTGTTCTCAGTCTTATTCAATATACGCCGTATCGCTACTTTTAATAGTCTTCGTGTACATCGCGGTGATCCATGTCACAAGCATGGTTACCGCCAGCACGATGCACGGATACACTAAAAATATCTGCAGCGGCTCTATCTGATACTCGATATCCGTAGCGCCCATCATGCCGAAGATCGGCGAAATACATAAGTTTGTCACCGGAATCGACAATACCGCCGCCAAAATAACCGCAAAAAGCGTTACCAGTCCCAGACGGCATACATGCCATCTGATCACGGCTGCGTCGCCAAAACCGACTGCCTTTAATATGGCGATCTGGCTCTTTTCATCCTCGATAAAGCTTCTCTCCATCAGGATTGTAACCAGAATCACAACGACCAGTGTAATCCCTAACAGCAGAAGCTGTACGCTCTCCAGCATATCCGACACGCCCGTACAATCGTCGCAGTACTCCGCCGCATTCATGACCTTCTCATTGTCATACAGCGTTTTGATCCGTTCCTTCCGCTTTTCAATTTCCTCTGCAGAAGGCTGGTCCGTAAAATCAATCTGATAGGACATCCCGCTGCTGGCGGCGTCAAACTCTGCTGGCGCGTCTTCATGGAGCCGTATGACTTCTCCAAGCAGATTCATGGTCTGAAAATATGCCGTTACCATACAATCCGCATCCTGCGTACCGTAATGGACGGTTATGGTGTCTCCGATCTTTGCTCCCGTTATCTGTGCAATCTGCGGCGTAATGGCAATTTCATATTCATTCTGCGGCGCCGTCCCTTCCGTATATTCATAATCCGTTATCCTCGTATTGATTCCCTGTTGGAAGTTGAGATTATAATCTTTTCCTTCAAAAGTAACCGGATATTTATACTGCATTTCAATACAAAGCTGCGCGGGCATACCTTCCCTGTCAAGCTCCGCCGCCAGTTCGTCAAGCCTGTCACTCATTTTCTCCTTCGACCCGCCGCCCATCAGCGTCATCACATCAGATTCGCTCGTCATATAAAGATCGCTTTCCTTTCCAAAAAGGCGGATCAGCTTTGCGCTTCTTACAGTCGCCGTCGTATTGACCAATAACAGTACAAACAGCATACACAATCCGAAGGAAACCATAACGGTAAGATAGCGTCTCGGATTGCTTAAAATATCGTTTGCCGCCATAAAGGACGCATTGTCCGAACGCCACTTGTGAATCCGGAGCACGCTTTTATTATGATACCGCTCTCCCGTCTGACCGTTTCGGATCGCATCCACCGGCGAAGCCTTCTTCACTCTTTTGGTACAAAGATATGCAAACCAGACAATCACGCATACGACCGCTACGCACCCTATAAAATTGGTCAAAAGCGCATTGTCGTTTCCAAGCACCATATGTCTGCCGACGGATTCAAGCAGCAGATTCCCAAAGGGAATGCTCGTAAAGAATCCGATCGCAGCTCCGACAACCGCCATCATCAGATATTTGATAATATAAATGCCTCTGATTCTGACATCGGATAACCCGATCGCCTTCATCACGCCGATTTCCCGGTATTCCTCCATGATGGTAAAGGAAATCGAAAACTTCAAAACAACAAACGAAACAATCATCAGACAGACGCTCAAAATCAGCATAATAAACACGACCAACATTTCCATTGCATACAGCATTTTCAGCATCGAACGGCTCCCGCTGAACGCCACATTGGAAACCCTGGTCATTGCAGACGACATGGCGCCCGCATCGTCCGTATCGATATAACAGATTTCTCCCATCCTGTATTCCCGGATCTCTTCTTTGTCCAGCAACAGCTCCATATCCGCATCGCTTAGCAAAAACCGCGTATTGCCCAAAAGCTCCGTGCCAAACAGCGCGTCTTTCGCCCTTCCGTCCAGCACCAGGGAAATTTCCACGCCGCCAAGCTTAAGGCAAATGACGTCTCCCTCCTGCAAATTGTTGTTTTCCAAAAAATCGCGCGTCACGTAGGCATGCCCTTTTTCGATTCCGGTTATTTCCCGGTTATCCCGGTCAAAAAAAGCAACCGCTGAATGATCCGGCGATTGAAAAATAACAGCATTCTTAAGCTCCACCCCGGAACCGTCTTCCATCGTCACATTATCCCGGCTGCCATACACGACCGACTCTTTCCGATACCCTTTGATTTCCGGTTCTGTTTCCAGCATTTCATCCAAAGAACCCACCGCATTTTCGCCCATGGTAACAATAACAAAATCGCCTATTCCCGCCCGGTCCAAAAAGTAATCGGTTCCGTTCATAACCGTAACTACATTGTTTAAACCGCTTGCCACAAATGTAGCCGCAAGCACAATGAATACAAACAATATGAAATTCATTGTCTTTTTTCTTTTCAGATCATTTTTTAAGATATGAAAAAACATGTACTTACTCCTTTCTCCTGTTTCTAAATCCATCATACAGGAGAAATTATGAACTAATCCTTAACTGGAGCACGCTTTTTATTTATGCTTTCCGGATTACCATCGTAACCCTGAAGCCGCCCTGTCTGATCTGTGCAAATACCTCTCCTTCCATTTTCCGCATCAGGTTCTTAGCGATATACAGTCCGAGCCCGCTGCCCGGCACGCCGCGGCTGTTGCTTCCCCGGTAAAACGAATCAAAGATATTGGGCAGCTCCTCCTCTTTCAGCGTGCATCCGGTATTTTCGATATGAACCAGCTTGCATTCCTCTTCATCTTCTCCGCAAATACGAATACTCCTTCCGTCGCCGTACTTCACGGCATTTTCCATGATATTCTGAAATACTTCGACCAAACGGTCCTGATCCCCTCTGACAACGCAGTCGGGAAACCTTACCGTTTCAAATTCCGTGTGCAGCACGGACAATTTATCCCTGTAATAATCTACAACTGCCTGCAGCGGCGTCCACAGATAGCACTCGCCCTGCACTACCTCCAGATTCAGAAAATCCTCTCTTGATACGCCGGCTATTTCATCCACATACGCCTTCATTTCCCGGACATTCCTTGTAATCCCCGCCAAAGCCTCGTTCTTTTTTTCCCGGGTATCATACAGATCACCGGACAGCGCCCTTGCATACAGCTCGATGGCTGACAGCGGCGTCCTGATATCATGGGATAATGAAAGTAACAGCGTCTTTTTCTCCTTCTGAAATTCCAGCTCTTTCCTTTTATGCTCCTCCAACTGTTCCCTCAGCATATCCATGCCCCAAAGGAAGCGTCCGAATATTCTGCCCTTTTCCTCCTTTAAGGGAACGGATAAATTACCTTTTGCCAGCTCGTAGGGAAGCTCGTTCATAACATGAAAAGGCTTTAACACCTTTCGGTCCACATACCAAAGCACAAGAAACGTCAAAAGCATCATGATAAGCATTGCCGCATTCATCAAAAAAAGCGCGCCGTTTTCTGCCGCCGCGCGATATTCTATCCGATAGAGCTTACCGCCGATTTCTTCTACCACATAGTCGTTGTTGCAGATTTCATCCGCCCGGAACGCACTGACGCGGATAATGGTTTTATACTCCGACAGATCCAGTCCGGCAAGCGCTTCCTGCGTCGCGCCCTGCTCTGTCAGCTTCGCTGCAACGCGCTTTGCCTCCACGCGGTACATTCTTTTCGCTCCGTCTCCGCTTTGGTATCCGTAAAGACCGTTGCAAAGCGCCAGCAAAACGACTTCTATTATCATAATCATACAGGCAAATCTTCGATATCTACTCAAATCTGTACCCTACTCCCCACTCTGTAATAATATGCTTCGGTTGCTTCGGCTCCTCTTCAATCTTTTCCCGCAGCCGTTTGATATGTACCGTCAAAGTCTGGAGTTCCGAATCGCTGTCGCTCCCCCAGACCGTATTAAAGAGGTACTCCTTCTTTAACGTGACGTTTTTATTTTCCATTAACAGCTTTAACAGCTCAAATTCCTTCTCCGTCACATCAACCCGCCGCTCCTTCACATACAGGGTCTGGGACACGGCATTCAGACGAAGCTCTCCTTCCGCAATTTCTTCCCGTGCATATTTGCGTTTAAAAATGCCTTTGATCTTTGCCAGCAAAATATCAATATCATAAGGCTTTTCAATATAATCGTCGGCGCCCAGGTTCAAGCCCTTTAACATATCGTCCTTTTCCGTTTTGGCGCTGGCGATCAAAATGTGCGTATTGGAGTTCTCCCTGATTTTGGAGCAGACCGCAAACCCGTCCATGCCGGGCAGCATAATATCCAGCACAATGAGCTTTGCCCCGTATCTTTCATAAAGCTCCATCGCCTTTTCCCCTGTATCCGCCACACTTACCGCATAGTTTTCCTTCCTCAGGAAATCGCATAACAGCGCCGCAACTTCCCTATGATCCTCTACAATCAAAATATCCAGCATCTTCCTATCCCTCCCCGGTTCTTCCCCTCTTAGCCCTTTCTTTTAGCCCTTTCCGGGAGCTCTTTCAAACTCCTTCAGAAAAACTTCCATGCTTTTATCCTATCATGATTAACAACTTTTGCAAACAAAAAGGGGCTGTTGCAGTTATAAATTTTGGCGTCGATCAAAGGTTTCCGTAATCGACGCCAAAATTTATAACTGCAGCAGCCCCTTTCCCTGCAAGTCATTCTTTCATATATCAGCGATAATACTTCTTTTCAAAAGCCGCCACAATGCTGTCAATGCCAAGCAGCACCAGATATACGGCTATTACATACCCGATGATTCTCATGGTCATAAAGGTAAGGACAGGACGGAAAATCATCACAAAGCCCAGAATAAGACCTATGATATTGATGATCAGCGAAAAATAATAATTAAATTTTCTTCCCGCCCACCTTAGCATACCGACATGGGAAAGCCTCGAAATACAATGGGCGATAAACCAGACCGGGAAAAGCAGGGACAAAACCCATTTGCCCGCATCCGGATAGATCAGCAGCATAATGCCGCACATTACGCTGAGGATTCCGGAAATCAGAGATATCGTAGGACCTAAGCCCGTGTATTTTTCAATTTTTACATAGGTCATAATATCGGCAATTCCTGTGATCAGGGCAATAACGCCGTAGATCACGACGATTCCCGTCAGCATACTTTCCGGACGGATAAAGGTAAAGATACCCAGCAAAACCAGCAAAATGCCTATGATCAGCTCCGCCCAGCCAAATTCAGAACGTCTATTCATATTTACGCGCCTTCCTTTCCATTGAGAATCTCCATAAACTCCGCTCCGGTAATGGTTTCTTTTTCATACAGGTACTCCGCCAGTCTGTCCAGCCGGTCCCTGTTCGCCTCCAGGATTTCCTTTGCCTTTTCATGCTGCGTCTTCACTAACTCCACAACCTTTTGATCGATTTCCTTCTGGGTATCCGCAGAGCAGGCAAGAGACGTATCCCCGCCCAGATACTGGTTGTTCACGGTTTCCAAAGCCACCATATCAAATTCTTCGCTCATGCCGTACCGGGTAATCATCGCCCGCGCCAGCTTCGTCGCCTGTTCAATATCGTTGGAGGCGCCTGTGGTAATCTCTCCGAAAACAATTTCCTCCGCCACGCGTCCTCCTGTATAGGTCGCAATCTTATTTTCAATCTCCTGCTTTGACATCAGCACCTTATCCTTCTGCTCTACCTGCATGGTATAGCCCAGCGCGCCGGAGGTACGGGGAATAATCGTGATTTTCTGTACCGGCGCGGAATGGCTCTGCATTGCCGCCACAAGCGCGTGCCCGATTTCATGATATGCCACTACCTTCTTTTCTTCATCCGAGAGAATGGCGTTTTTCTTCTGATAGCCTGCGATAACAACCTCGATGCTTTCCTCCAGATCCGCCTGGGTTACCACCGTGCGGTCGTTCCGCACCGCGCGAAGCGCCGCTTCGTTGACAATATTGGCAAGCTCCGCTCCGGAAGTGCCTGACGCCATACGGGCAATGGTATGGAAATCCACGTCATCCGATACTTTGATCTTTTTGGCATGAACCTTTAAAATCGCCTCGCGCCCTGCAAGATCCGGCAGCTCCACGGGCACGCGGCGGTCGAATCTGCCCGGTCTGGTCAGCGCCGGGTCCAAAGCCTCGGGTCTGTTTGTCGCCGCCAGAATGATAACGCCGTTATTCCCTTCAAATCCGTCCATTTCCGTCAAAAGCTGGTTAAGCGTCTGCTCCCTCTCATCGTTGCCTCCCATGCGGTCGTCCCGCTTCTTGCCGATGGCATCGATTTCATCGATGAACACAATACAGGGGGCTTTTTCCTTCGCCTGCTTAAACAGATCGCGCACCTTGGATGCGCCCATACCTACAAACATCTCTACAAATTCGGAGCCGGACATGGAAAAGAACGGTACGTTTGCCTCGCCTGCAACCGCTTTCGCCAGCATGGTTTTTCCGGTGCCGGGAGGTCCCACTAAGAGCAGTCCCTTCGGCATGGAAGCCCCCACCTTAGTATATTTATCCGGATTGTGCAGATAATCTACGATTTCGATAAGGCTCTCCTTCGCCTCGTCCTCTCCCGCCACATCGTCAAAATGAATCCCCTCCGTGGACTGAACATAAATCTTTGCATTGCTCTTTCCCATTCCAAAGCTCATGGCGTTGGGACCGCCCATACTCTGCATCAGTTTCTTGCTCATATACTGCCCGATGGCAAACAAGATTACCATAGGGATCAGAAACGACAGCAGCGAGCTTAGAAGCGACGGCGTGTTCTGTTCCATATCTTTTGCAAATTCCGCGCCCGAATCATACAGACGCTGCGTCAGCGTCGGATCGTCCATGGCGCCGGTCCGGTAAATGGCAGTCTCTTCCTTGTCGGTAAAAGTAATCTGCGAATCTTCCACCTGTACTTTGCCAATATTTCCATCCTCGATCATTTCCATAAAGGTGCCGTAGTCCACCTCTTTTACCTGCTCCTGTAAAAGCAGCGGGGTCACAATAATATTAAACAGAAAGATAACCAATATCGCAATGACATAATAATAAATCAACGGTTTTTTTGGTGTTTTTACTTCTTTCAATTTACAACTTCCTCCTTTTCCTCTTGTTTCATCTGCGCGTCTATCGCCTCCATGGACATAAGCAGCGCATGATCGGCTGCAAGCATGGCAAAATCCAAAGCATACTCCGCCGTAAGAATTTTTTCTTCCAAATCGGTTTCTCCGTCTCCGCAATGGGAGCTGCGCTCCCCGAGCCGTTTCTTTGCCTTTTCAATAATCTGCTCCACTTCGCCGAAAGCGTCCGAAAGTACGGAAATCGTTTTCGCTTTGGAAAACCGCAGATTTTCCCGAAGCCGAATCTCCGCTTCTTCGCATTCTCTCCTGATATCTTCCAGCTCTTTCTCTATCTGCTCATGCCTCGCGGACTCGCTGATATGTATTCTGCCGTGCAGCCTGCCGATTTTCTGATCCAGTTCGCACAGTTTGACGCTTAGAATTTCATGGGACATTCTGACAACTCCTTTCTGCCGCAGCCCGGATTTCTGAAACCTATTTTAAAATAGCTTCTTATTCTGTTCAATTGACACTATTTTCCAAGTGTATTGACACAAAAAACGAAGTGTAAAAAATCTTTACACTCCGCCCGTTTTTGTCATATGCCATTCTTTTTTCCTTCCGCCTGTGGAGCCATACCTCCCGTCAGCAACAGATAAACCGAATGGACAATTTCATCCATATGTTCCGTATCCTCATCCGTCCAGTCCCGTAAAATTCCCATAACCGCCTGGCTGTGATAGCGCAGAACCAGTTTTAATTCGTACCGGCTGCAATTTTGGTACAAATTCAGGCTTTCCACCGCCTGTTCAAACAAACGATAAATTACCTGCCCCAGAAGCCTTTCGATTTCATCCGAATAGTTGGTCTCCATGCCCCGCCGGATCAGCGGGCTGGCGTTTGCCGCCACCAGGAAAAAATACCTAAGCCCCGCTTCGTGGTCGCCCTGCGCCCGGATCTCCTGCATCAATTGTTCCGTTCCGCGCTCCAGCACCCACTGAAACATATCGGGAATATCTTCAAAATGATAATAAAACGCCTGTCTCGTAATCTGACATTCTTCGACAATATCCTTGACCGTCAGTTTCTTTACCTTCTTTTCCAGCAGAAGCCTTTTCGCCGCCTCCGCTATCATGTTTTTCATATCCGCCGCCATAGGTGCCTCCCGATTTCCGCTCTTGTTCTCCTGATTATAACACCTCAAAATTGCGGGAGGCAACTTTTATCAGCGATCCCTGCCGTAATTTTTACTGCAATTTGCAAAACGGCAGGATCTTATCCGGATTCTCATCATAAAACAGCAGAATGTATTTTTGATCCGCATTATAGACAAAAGACTGGTTGAACGTCATCCCTTCCATATGCGCGTCCAGTTCCATCTCAAAATATCCGTCATCGGTTTCCCGCGTCGGCAGTTGATCCATATCGGCTGTCCTCGCTATATAAAAATACCGGTCGGCGTCCGAATCATAAAACCGTCTGAAGTAATCCTGATCGCTCTCTATTTCTTCCGAAGAATCCAAACCCGCTTCATCCAGATATTTTGCGACAAACGCGTCATATTCTTCCTGCGTACTGTCAACGGAAACCAGTTTTTTCGGGCGGTACGGTTCTATCTCATCCTCTTTTGCCGCCGCATAATATCCGTCCAGAGCGCTGTCTATATAAAACAAATCCGTAATTTCCTTTATATTCAGCCCCATGACGTCGATCACATCCTGCAAAGTTCCTTCCTTTACATCTTCATCCGTAACCCCGAACACTTCCGTAAGAAATTCCGGCGTAACCCGCTGCAGCCCGCCGCTTCGCGCCAGATATTCTCCGCCGAGGATTTCGTTATATCTGTCAATAAATGTTTCCCATCCTTCCGGAAAAGTGTCGTATCCGATTCTGTACAAATATTCGTCTTCTCCCGATTCGTCCTGATAACTTAAAATGATATAGTAGGACAGATCTTCTCCTGTCCCCGGCTCAGGCGAATCCGGCAGCGCAGAAACATAATCGACAAAATACTGCGCCTGCTCCTGCGACAGATCCTCACTCTCCACATGCTGATCCAGATCATACATACTGCATTTGCCGTCACCAAACGCATAAAAGTCATAGGGATATCTGACATGATAGATTTGTGCGTCATTCTGCACGGCGGAATATACCTCTATTTTTCTGATCCGCACTTCTCCCTCTGCCGTATTCCCTCCGGCAGGCGCTTCTCCTTCCGCCATGCTCCCGTCCGTCTGTCCTTCTTCTTTCGCAGGCTCCCTGTCGCCGGCGCCGCATCCGGTCATCAGCAGAAGCAGACATACGGTTAAAATCAGTCTTTTCATTTTCCTCTTCATATTTTTCCTCCCTCTCCGGCGCTACTCAAACAGGATAACTCCATGGTATATTTCATAATCCGCCCACAGGAACCCTTCTGTTTCTTCCACGGTTTCCTTTCTTGCGATCTGGATACATTCAAACCCTTCTTCCCCGGGGTCTTCATCCGCCCTCGCAACATAGGTAAGCGCAATTTCATAATCCCCTTTATCCGTTTCTATTCCATACAGAACCTTCATTTTAATCTTTTTTACCCCATATTCATTATGGGTACTTTCCTCAACAACACCTTCCTTGCTTTGTATTTCCGTCCCCTGATAAAAGCGGATCAGTTCTTCTATCTGGCTTCTTAATTCTTCCTCGCCTATTTCTTCTTTTACTTTATCGGAAAACAGGTCATAAACCGCATCTTCATCGCCTTCACCGACTGCCTCGAAAACGATATCCACATATTCCTTTGCCTGTTCCGTATTGGACTTTGGAAAAATAGTGACCTCACCCGACGAGCCCCCTGCGCTCTGACAACCGCTCATAAAAAACATCATGCCAATAAAAAACATACCCCAAAATGATTTCGTCTTTTTCACTAAGATTTTCATATCCGCTCTCTTTCCCGCCATTTTACCGTTTTCTTTATCCTGTTACTTGTCACGAGAGTTTCCATTTCTCTTTTTATAAACACTTTACATAGGTATAAAAGGTTGCGGGAGTTTCCATTTTGAGGCATAAGATTTTTGTCATAAACGAATCGTCACATTCAGCGCGTGATCCGTATCCGCAGCCGTCCGGATCGCCTTTTCAATCTGTTCCAGCGAAAATTCATGAGTAATCACGGACTCCAGGTCCCACCTGCCGCTTTCCATTATTTGCATAACGTCCCTGACGTCCTCCGGCATATATCCTCCGGAGCCGATGATACTTTTCTGGACGTAAGTCAGATGAAGCAAATCCAATTTCCGAAGGGAATTGTTTACCGCGACAGACACAAATCTGCTCTCGATCTTTCCGTATTCCATAAACAACTCCAGAATGCTCTCCGCGCCCGCGGCGTCGATAAAACAGTCAATGTCCGCAGTTTCTCCTTTTAAAGACGGCGCCGTTTTGAAATATTCCTTTGCCTTACAGATAAAATCCTCCTTCTGCATATTGCAGGTCTCAAAGCCCAGCTTCCGTGCAATTTCCAGGCGGAAATCCGATTTATCGCAAATCATCACTTTGGAAACTCCAAAATACTGCAATGCCGCCGCTGCCGCTACGCCTATCGTTCCACAGCCAAAGACAACCGCGTTCTCCCCTTCCTTAGGCTGTCCCCGCCTTGCCGCCCGGCACCCCACCGTAAAAGGTTCTATGAGACAGGCAAGCCGGTCCGGAATTTTATCGCTGACCGCGTAAAGGGAATGGTCACGCTTTGCCTCCGGCACAAGGATGTATTCGGAAAAGCCCCCGATGGTTCCCGCCCTCCCCGTGTCGTTTTTCGCATAGCGCGGATACGGATAAACTCTCTCTCCCACGGTAAAATCTTTTACATTTTTACCCACCGCCGCAATACGGGATACCGTCTCGTGCCCAAATTCTTCTCCTACCGCAATGCGGTGCCCTGTTCCGGGACCATGGGTATAGACCGCCACATCCGTTCCGCAGATACTGGAGTAAATGTTTTTAATACAAACATCATTGTCTCCGCACTCCGGTATAGGCATTTCCCTGATTTCAATCTTTTCTTTTCCCATATAAATTGCTGCTTTCATCATTCTGTTCCTCCGATTTCATTGCTGCGGCTCCGACGCCCTTTTTTCCGTTTTCTTCTCCGTTCCCTCAGGATAACAGGCGGTTTCCTTTTTCGCATACCTCATAAATTTCATCATACTTTTCTTCTATAAGCGGCGTTACCTTTTCCGTGCGCCTGCCGACCTCCCTCTTATACACAAAATAGGGAAGTATCCACCCGATAAACCCCGGTATGGCAAGCAGGATACACAGGATAATATGAGGCGGCTGCGCCGTAACCGCAAAGGTCGCCCCCGCCATAAACGCGGTGCCCGCCATTGCAATTATAAGCGCATACATTGTCGCCGCGGAGGTTTTTGACTTTTCCAGCATTTCAATTTCCCTGACGCAGCTTTCAAAATTCCTCTGTAAGCGGGTCAGTTCCATCTTATTGACCAGCTTCCGGTTCCGTTTCAGCCTTAGGAGCGCTTTATTCTGATTTGGAGACGGGTTGTCTCCTCTGTAATTTTCACAGATATTGCCGTCCGCCTCCCATCCGAAATTTTCATATCCGTCCAGCAGAAAAGAAACTTTGCTTCTGTCCGCAACAACCTCTTTATACTCATAACCTATAAATTCTTTTTTTCCTCTTTCAAGCTCTTCCATCAGCGTTTCCCTCCGTCCTTATTTCCCGCGACCTCCGCCGCAGGCAGCGTCACGGTAAACGTGCTTCCCTTTCCCGGTTCACTGTAAACCTGAATGTCTCCGTCCATCAGTTCCAGCACCCGTTTTACCAGGGCGAGCCCCAGCCCGTTTCCCTCTTTGGAGTGAGAGGTATCTCCCTGATAAAATTTATCAAAAATATGCTTCATCACATCATGTTCCATACCGCAGCCCGTGTCCCGGACCATTACTTTGATATTCTCTCCCTCCAAGGACTGCCTTACCGTAACGCTTCCTCCCGGCTTTGTAAATTTGACGGCATTGGACAAAAGATTGTTCCAGACAAGCTCCAAAAGGCTTTTATCCGCCTCCACCATCGCCGCGTCGTCCAGTTCCGCTTCCAGTTCTATTTCCTTCCGGTCCCACGCTTCCTCAAACTGCAGGATACATTCGCATAACTGCCTGCACACATCATAGCGCTCCGTCTCCACTGTGATCCTCTGGTTTTCCAGCTTATTCAGCTTCAGGATGTTGCTGATCAGATTGGAAAGCCGGACCGCCGCCGTTTCAATGTTTTTTGCATATTCCTTTCTCTGCTCCTCCGTGATCTCTTCCGCCTGCAACAGTTCCGCATAATTTTTTACAATGGCAATGGGCGTTTTCATTTCATGAGATACATTTGACACAAAATCGGTTTTCAGCGTCTCAATGCTTCCCAGCTCCTCTACCATCTTATTAAAATCCATGATCATGACGTCCAGATAATCCCATTTATCCTGGGTATGAAACGCAGGAACGTACACGGAAAAATCTCCCTCCGCTACCCTGCCGGTGGCTTCTGCAAGCTTGTGCATAGGTTCCTCATATACCGTGCGGATTTTTCTCCGGGTAAACAGCGTCAGCGCCGCCGCAACCATTCCCCAGTAAACGATGGGAATAACAGACTGGACGACCGCATGCCACTCCATCCGGTTGACCAGCACGATCAAGCCCGTATGAACGCCCGACATCAAAAGAAGTATTACAAAAAAAACCGCAAACAAAGACGACGGGAATCTGCTCTTTTTTATCTGTCCGTATTTTGTTTCCTCTCTCATACCATTCATGCCGATACCGCCTTATATCCAAGTCCTCTGACTGTTGCAATCCGAAATCCGTCGCATGCCGAGAGCTTATCTCTGAGCTTCGTCACATAAACATCAACCGCGCGCAGGCTCGTTTCACTGTCCACGCCCCAAAATTCATCCATAAGCTGTGCCCTGGAAAAAGTCTTATTCGGATAGGATAACAGCTTATAAATAATATTAAATTCCCGGGTGGTCAGGCTGATCTCGCCTCCGTCAATATATGCGCTCATTCCGTCCGCATCCAGCTCCAGATTGCCCACCGTGATCTTCCGTTTCATTTCGATATTCGCCCTACGAAGCAGAGCCCTGACGCGAAGCAGCAATTCGTCGAGTTCGATAGGCTTTACCATATAATCGTCTATGCCCAATTGAAACCCCTTTTGCTTGGCGGGCAGATCGTCCCGCGCCGACATAAACAGGATCGGTATGGTCTTATTGACCCTTCTGACCGTCTGTGCAAATTCAAAGCCGTCAATCTCCGGCATCATGATATCCGAAATGATCAGTTCGTACAGGTTGTTGTACATTTCCTCGTACGCCTCATTTGCGGACAGGCACCCTTTTGCCTGAAACCCGCTGTCATTTAAGTAAGTACAGACAATCCTGTTTAAGCTCGCATCATCTTCCACCACAAGTATATGAACCATAGCGCATCCCTCCGTTTCCTTAATTGCCGCTCCTTTTTGCGGAGCAAATTCCCTGTATTCCCAAGGCAAGAACCATCAGGCATAGGACGGCTCCGGTCACTCCGTTCATCCATTGTACCATTTCTTCCTCCCCTTCGGCAAAAGACGCAAACATCGCCGTCTGGAGCGTCAGAATGGAAACACAGGCATCAATGTAACCGATCCTTCTGGTAATGGAAAGAAGGGGCGATTTTCTCTTTCCCACCTTAATAACCTGTATCGTGGACATGATAATCTTATAAAAGGTATAAGCCGCCACCGCATAGATCATAAATCCGGGATAATCCTTCCCGCCCTGTGCATGCAAAAGCAAGATAACCGCTCCCGCCAATACAACCGCCAAAAAGATAAACATGATACTGTTCCTGCGGTAAACGGACAGTTCCCGCCTCAAGCGCTCCCGCCTGTCTTTGACGCCCGCTATGTTTCTCTCCTGCCTGACGACGCCCGCCCGCATAATACTCAACAGAATATAATATGCCGCCAGCGTCCCAAACCACGCAGAATGACCGATAATCCCCATGACGCCATTAAATACCGCAAAAACGATATTGCTTACCATGCCGGGCACCGCAAACAGGACCGTCCTCCATCTGTAATCCGTCGTTACCCTGTTGGCATACGGATTCGCCGCAATCGCCGGTTTTATGACCTCCCGGATATCTCTTCTGATATGAATCGTAATATAATAGCAGCTTGCGGTGAGCGTCACGGCGGCAAGCGCGTAACATATGATCCCCGCCAAATAAGGAAAACATGCCGCCACCGCCTGAAGCAATGAAAGCCCTATGCAGACAAGCGTTACCAAATATAACAGAATCCGGTACCGCAGGCGCAGCGAAGGAATATACCCGCTTATATTCTTTTTGGTCTCATTTTGCTTTTCCATCTGTGAAATTTCCCCGTCATGTTCTTTATTTGCATTTACCCTTGCGTTTCCCCTGATCCCAATCAATAAAGCATCCATAAGGTATTTGAGCAATAATCTTTGGTTTGTGAGGGATGTTCGATATTGGGGGATTTTGTGTTGATCACGGAAACACGCTTTCGCTCTACAAAAACGTAACGGTACGTAAATCCGCAAAATACGCGGATTAAGTACCGATGTTTTTATAAAGGTTTCCTTTGATCAACACAAAATCTTCCACGAGCCGCCTGCACCACAGCCCTTCTGCCACGTTAATGTTTATATGTCTGCTTGTATTTCTTTTATTTCAGTTTTTAGTTTATATTTCAGCTTCTGCTTGTATTTTACTTATATTGTATCATAAACAAGTTTTGTTTGGGTTTTGTTTGCAAATTGTGTCTAAAGTGTGAACACTTAATTTCCCCGGAAATTTTTGCAAAACTCTTTGCATATCTTTTTTAAACATCCGCCGCATTTTTTCCGCGAAACCCCAGCCTGCCTTTATGCTCAGACTTACGGCGTGCCGAGAACCTTCGCATTTATAAAATGTTGTATCTGTCAAAGGAAACCTTCATAAAAACGCCGGTACTTAATCCGCGTATTTTGCGGATTTACGTACCGCTGCGTTTTTATACCCAAAGGGCACAAGTAGAGCGAAAGCGCGTTTCCGTGACAGATACAACATTTTATAAATGCGAAAGCCCCTGATCGCGAAGCCCCCTGATTGCAAAAGCCATGAATGCGCCCTCGATACAAACTGGAAAACTAACCTGCAGTCCCTTACTTTAACCCTTTCACAAACGGTATCAAACAAAGCAATGCAACAATTCCGACAATTCCGATGATAATTCCGGCAACCATATGGCTCCATACCATGGTCAGGCACATTCCCACGCCAAGCAACAGCGCTCCGACAATTCCCAGCAACGTTGCGCCAATGGTTTTTCCCGACAGCTTAATCGGCGCTTTATTTTCCATTCTTCTCCATACTATTACCATGATCAGCAATACAACAACTCCGATCACTCCCATTATGACGCCCGGTCTGAAAGCGTTCCACTCCGGGATCAGCGCCATACACATGCCAAGCGCAAACAAAATACCGCCGATCGTTCCTAAAATCATTGATACAAATGTACTTTTCTTCATGACTTAATACCTGCCTTCCTTTTCTGTTTTTTCTTCTCTCTTCGCTCTTCTTGCTTCCTCTTCTGCCGCCAGGCGCGCCTTTGCTTCTTCCACAGACTCGCCTTCCTTAGTCAAAAAATTGTCTACAAACTTATCCGCGATTTTTGTGAAGCCTTCTACCGCTCCGTCTTCAATTTTTTTGTAACCGCCGACTACCTTTTCGGCAATTTTATCATTTGCCTCTGCCAACTTTGATTTTGCCATGTTTCATTCTCTCCTTTTTGATTTGTTTCATTTGATATTGCAAGAATAACAGGGTTTTATTGCTTGTTTGTTTGAGTTTTGTTTATGAAATGTTAATTATGCAAATTAAAAAACCTCCACCTCTACCGGTAAAGGACTACACATTCAATCCAACCATTTCTATACCGCACATTGATTAGCAGTACATTGAACGATACCCCATTTGGGGAGGGTCGTTCAACTATGTGAACAATCACTTTCTGCTGGAAAGAATACATGGTATATGGTAAAATAAATTTTATATCAACTATTATTAGCTTTTGTGAATGGCAAAGGGGAAGAAAAAACATGTCTGTTGTTGAGTTTGATGATTGGCAGAAAAGAAAGCATAAGTTTACATTTGTAAAATCTGATATGGAACTTGAGAGTGCTCCTGGGTGGAATGTGGCTGAATTACTTGATTTAGAAGATACACAAATGTACCAGGCAGCTTTTCTTGGAAGATGTATGACTTTGTTTGGGAAACCATATGATACCACCGATAATCATGAAGCATTGTATACATATTATATTAGGGCTGTAAGTGAAAACGGTAATGAAATTCCACTTGAAATATATTTTGGTCCAAGCGGACCTGCAATAGGCGTGCCTGATGGTAAAAAAGAAAAGCAGGCGGCGGTTGAACTGGCAAAGACCATTATGAAGACAAAACCGATGGATTGCAGTATCCAGAGTGGATACGACGATACATCTGTCAGGATTATTATGGGAGTAAAAGATGGTGTTCCTTTTTATAGAACACTTTTTCCCGGAATGAGCGAAGATATGACAGAAGAGGAAATACAAGAATTTATGAAGAATTTGTTTAGAAAGTAGCAAGTGTTGCCGGTTTAAATACTGCAATGGATTAAAACCATACAGTCATCATTTGGAACCAGAGTTAAACGCATTGCTGTACAGGAATTTTACGGCATCAGTCAGATTGACAGCCGCGCCCTGTCTTTATCCGTCAAAGAATTTGATCTTTTATATCTGCTCTATTCCAATCCGGACGTCACGTTCACAAAAGAACAAATTTATGAGGCAGTCTGGCACGAACCCGCAAACGGTCATTTCCATGCTGTGGAAAATACGGTCTTTCAGGTGAGAAAGAAAACTGCCGCATACGAAGACGGCTTAACCTTTATCAAAACAACAGTCGGTCGCGGATATAAATTCAATCCCTCCGGCAAAAATACAAACGCGCGTTAAGCACGAGGCGAAGCCCCTCCGCCGCATTCTCTCGAACCCGCCGGATTCCATATTCATTCTTCCCGCTCTTTTGCAAAAGTATAAAAAACGCTTCAAAAGAATCACATAATTACCTTACCACATAGTAAGGTACCATATAGAACTAATTGCAATGGATTTTATGAATTTCTGCATTTTGCATTTCAGATGTTTTCATGGTATCTTTTATGTTATACTATAATTCGGATGATAAAATGAATTATAATGAAGTCGTAATGATGTGGCAGAATCCAGAGATAAAGAGATCTATTATATGGCATTGATGGATTTTGATAATATGGAGGAGAGTTTTGATGAAGGAAACAAACCGAGGAAGTTTTTCCGGACAGTTAGGATTTATTATGGCGGCGGCAGGAAGTGCAGTCGGACTTGGAAACATATGGAGATTCCCGTATCTGGCAGCGAAGGATGGCGGAGGTGTATTCATTCTTTGTTATCTGATTTTAGCCGTTACCTTTGGATTTACGTTATTAACGACAGAGATTGCAATCGGAAGGAAAACCAGACAGAGTCCTCTGACTGCATATAAGCAGTTTCATCCAAGGTGGGGCGGAATCGGAATATTGGCATGTCTGGTGCCAATCATTATACTGCCATATTATTGTTCTATTGGCGGATGGGTATTTAAATATCTTTCTTTATATGTGACAAATCAAAGTGAACAGGCAGTTGCCGACGAGTATTTTTCTGAATATATAGCCGGTACGCCGGAGCCGTTAATCTGGATGCTGATTTATTTCTTTATTACAGCATTTATCGTGTTCAGCGGTGTGGAAAAGGGCATTGAAAAGTACAGTAAGATTCTGATGCCGATATTGGTTGTTATGGTAGTGGGAATTTCTATTTTCTCACTGACCTTAAGTTATACGGATTCATCCGGAGTGACAAGAACCGGATTGCAGGGACTTCAGGTGTATCTGATACCTGATTTTACGGGAATGACACTGAAATCATTTCTGCTCGTCATTATGGATGCTATGGGGCAGCTCTTTTTCTCCATCAGCGTCGCGATGGGAATTATGGTAGCCTATGGTTCTTATGCGAAAAAAGAAACGAACCTGATGAAGTCGATTAATCAGATTGAAATATTTGATACTGTAATTGCGTTACTTGCAGGAATGATGATTATTCCGGCTGTATTTACCTTCATGGGAATGGAGGGAATGTCTGCCGGTCCTGGTCTGCTTTTTGTTTCCCTGCCGAAAGTCTTCCATACGATGAGGGGTGCAGGTAAAGTTATCGGCGCCGTATTCTTCCTGATTGTTGCCTTTGCAGCGGTTACCTCATCGGTATCCGTTATGGAGGCGATAGTATCGAGTATCATGGATGCCTTTGGAATTAGCCGCAGGAAAAGCTCGGTAATCGTAACGGTCTATACGTTAATTGTTGGCGCCATTGTCTGTCTAGGATATAATGTGTTCTATTTTGAACTGCCTCTGCCCAACGGTACAACGGCAACGCTTTTGGATTTGTTAGATTATATCAGTAATAACTGGCTGATGCCGTTAGTGGCATTTTTGACCAGTATTTTGATTGGCTGGGTGGTAAAGCCGGATGTGATTATTGAGGAGGTAACACAGGGCGGCGTGAAGTTTCGCCGGAAATGGCTTTATATCATTATGATTAAATTCGTTGCTCCGATTATGCTCTTATTTTTGCTGTTACAGTCGGTAGGTCTGATTTAATAATATGGAATCCGCCGCATTCCCTCGAATCCGGCGGATTCCATATTCATTCTTCCCGCTCTTTTGCAAAAGCCATAAAAAACGCTTCAAAAGAATCACATATAGTCATATAGGTATCCTCATCCACATTACAGGCGTCAATCTCGCAATAAACCTGTTTTTCATAATTGTACGCTAACAGCATCCCGCCCATATCAGATCCAAACACAACGTTCCCCTAATTAATTAAAACCGCATTATAACTTTCCAGATTCGCAAGTACCAGTAATTGCTTCAGCGTTGCTACTTCCCGCATATTTCCTTTCTCCGCTGGATTTTCATCTTTCCATTGCCTTGCTGTTTTCCCAAACAAGACTACATTCAACATATCTGCTTCATTGGCGTATGTATAAGCAATCTGTGCAGGAGTTAATTCTGGCGGTATCAAATTATCCTTAATCGCGTCAGTATGTATCCTGTAATTCAACTTAGAAATCTCTCTGTTCAAATTCCAATTCAGAGATAGCCGACTATTCTCATCTGCCTTTAATCTCCTGTAATCTTTCATAATGTATAACTGGAACTCTGGAGAAATCCATGTTGCAAAGGACATAGCAATATCGCTATGGGCATATGTTCCTCCGTAGCGTCCCGCTTTTGAAACAATACCAATGGCATTCATCTGTGTAATCCACTTTGTCGGTGTCATGACAAAACGATTTAATCCCGCCTCATTTTTAACCGCCTCGAATTGCACACGGTTAAACTCTGGATTGTGCAGTTCTTCCCATACACCCAAAAACTCAATCGTATTTCTATTTCGCATCCAGTTTTGAATCACAAATCTTGGATCATCTTCATTTCTATATTTTGCAATATCCGTTAATGAAATAAATTCATTTTCAAAATTTGTAGTATAGATTCCAATATCAATACCTTTTGCATGGATAGTCTCCTTAACAATTTTCGCCATAAGCATCCTCCTCTCCCCGGCATAAACTTAGGTAACATATCTCTTAAAACATATATCCTCCGCCTAATTCATAAATCATTTTCCAATTTTCCTTCATCTTCCCACATTTCCCAATATACTGCAATATAATCCTTTATACAACTCGGATATACATACAAATATTTTCTACACGCCTTTTTATACAATCCCAACATTTTTACATCACATGCAAAGTCCCATAAATAATCTAATAAATGTGACAATTCATCTTCTGACACGGTTCTGCTACACACATCTTCAACTAGCGGCAAATAAACTTCATAGGCTTTTTGATGTATTTGAACTATCTGGCGACTTGTGGGACAAAAGCACAACACTTTCCACATTCCCCGTCCCCGGAAACATATCCACCGCGCAAGCCTTCTCCATCCGATATCCTCTTGCCAAAAACACCTCCAAATCCCTCGCCAAGCTGGTAGGCTTGCAGGAAATATAAACGATCCTGTCCACCCCATAGGCAATGATCTTTTCCAAAGCCTTAGGATGGATGCCGTCCCTCGGAGGGTCTAAAATAATCAGATCCGGCTTTTCCTCGATGGTATCGATTACCTTCAACACGTCGCCGGCAATAAATTCGCAGTTATGTAAACCATTCAATGCCGCATTTTCCCTTGCCGCTTCTACCGCTTCTTCCACGATTTCCACACCGATAACCTTCTTTGATACCGGCGCCATCATCTGGGCGATGGTACCGGTTCCGCTATACAGATCAAACACGACTTTATCCGGTTCTCCTTTTGAAAGCGTTCCGATATACTGCCTTGCCGTCTCATAAAGCACTTCCGCTCCCAACGAATTTGTCTGAAAAAAGGAAAACTGGGATATTTTAAATTTCAACCCCATAAGCTCTTCATAAAAATAATCCCTGCCATATAAAATCTCATTTTCATCTGCTTTTACCACATCTGCAACGGCGTTGTTGGTTGTATGAAGGATTCCCGCTATATGCCCCTCCAGCTTATTTTCCCGCTCCAAAGATAACAATGCAGCCACAAATCCGTCTAAAACCTGTCTTTCATTAAAAAGCTGTTCTTCCGTCCTGCCGCCGCAATTGTTTCCTTCCTCCGAACCGTTACCTGCCGGACAATCCCTGCCGAAATCTGTGCTTGTTACAAGCGCAATCAGGATTTCTCCGGTCTTAACCGCCTTTCTGACAAGAAGGTGCCTTAAATATCCCTCCCGGCGCATCCTGTGGTAAAAGCTCGTATGCTGCGCCGCGAAATATTCCAATACTGTCTTTAGAATCAACCTGTAGTCTTCATCCACGATCTGACAGTCTTCCACTGTGACAATGTCATAGAATCCCCCTCTTTTATGTAAACCAAGAGACAAAGGTCCGTCCTTATACTCGTCCCCGAAGGAAAACTCCATTTTGTTACGGTAGGCAAACTGCCTCGGGCTTTCTTTTATTCCCTGAAATTCATAATCCGGCGTTTCATTCAATTTTATGTAAACTTCGTCCAGCAATTCCTCTACCTGTTTCGCTTTCAGCGCAAGCTGATCCTCATAGGAGAGATTCAAATAATTGCAGCCGCCGCATTTTCCAAAGTGAGGGCAGGGCGCTTCTGTTTCATTCGGCGCTTTCTCCAAAACCGCAAGAAGCGTTCCCTCGACTTTTCCCTTTCTTTTTTTGCTGACGCGGAACGAAATTTTCTGCCCGGGAACGACGTTTTTAACGACCGCCTTTGTATCCTCATCCGCTGCGGATACCACTCCCTTTGCCGGAAATTTTACTGTTTCCACAATTCCCTCATAGCATTGTCCCTTTTTCATACACTCCTCCGATTATCTTATCTCTTTCTTTTTAAACATATGATACATCCCATACCGGTTTACATAAAAATAGACTGCCATGCTGCAAAAACGGCTGTGCCGCGCATCCTGCGCGAACGCACCTTTCCCAGACACGACAGTCTTTCATTCACTTCTTACAAATCATTCTTCTGCAGGCGCATCCTTTTCATCAGCGGTTGCAACTTTTACCTCTTCCTCATCATCCGCAAAGAAATCGTCGTCAAAGTCATCGTCAAAATCATCTTCAAAATCCTCGAGATAATCAGGTGTAAAATAACGGTATACCGCATATGCGATTGCAGCGATTGCGGCAATTGCACCGATGATCGCAAATACCCAGAGCACCTTATGGCCCTTCTTCTCTTCTTTAACCTCTTCCTGTCTCTTTAATAAATCACCTAATGATGCTGTCAGTTCTTCAATTTTTGCTTTATTCATAATAGATACCGCCTTTCCATTCTTTTCTTGATATGACCCCGTTCATTATAACTAGTTTATCACTTTTTCCCGTATTTTACTATGGCTTTTTTGTATTTTTCAAAAATTTAATAGTTCACAGTTTTTGCAGCTTGGCAAATGCCGCAAACAGGATCTTCTGCCCGTATTGGTCAAACTCCACCGTGACCTGATAATCTTTCGCGCCCTTTTCCAGTGCTTTTACGGTTCCCTGTCCGAATTTAATATGGGATACCCGGTCTCCGACCTCATAATCCGGTTTCTCTCCGGGCGTCTTTATGCCCTTGGTAATTCCTTTTGCTCCAAACATCGCCGTCCCTTTGGCAATAAAAGGTTTTACCTCCGCTCTGGTCTCCTTTTGCTTTACAACCGCTTTCGGTTTTGTGACCCTTTGATAGCCGCCTGCCGCGCTTTTTTCGCCCGCAGACGCATTTTGACTGCTGTAAGCGCTGATCATATCATAAGGCTTTTTCTTAAAAACCGTTCTCTCGTAGGAATCATCGTCGTATTCCACATAATCTTTTGCCCTGCTGCCGGGCAGCTTTTGATCCAGCAATTTTTCCGGAATTTCCCTTAAAAATCTGGAAACGGGATTATACTGGGTCTCCCCGCGGACCATTCTTGCTTTCGCGGCTGTCAGAGTCAGATCGTCTTTCGCCCGGGTAATTCCCACATAAGCAAGCCTTCGTTCCTCTTCCACTTCCTCGGGATCATCCGCCGTGACCGTCATATATCCGGGAAATACGCCGTCCTCCATGCCGGCAAGATAAACATGGGGAAATTCCAGCCCCTTCGCGCTATGTAACGTCATCAACAGCACTTTATTCCTGTCGCTATCCACATTATCAATATCGGCAACCAGCGCAACCTCGGCAAGAAATTCCGACAGCGTCGCTTCCTCATGTTCGTCCTCAAAGGAAACTACCTTGGAAATCAATTCATCAATATTTTCAATCCTGTTCTGCGCTTCCTCATCGGTATCCGCCTCTAACTGGTTTACATAACCTGTCGTTTCGATGACGTCCTTTAACAACTCACTTAAAGTATATGTCTTTGCCTTTGCCCGAAATACCTGTATCATGGTTACAAAAGGCTGAAGCTTTGCCGCGCTGCGCCCGATCGTCATAATGTTATCCGCCTCTTCCAAAGCTTCGTAAAAACTGATCCCCCTTGCATCCGCATAGTCCTGTACTTTTACTACAGTCGTCGCACCGATACCGCGTTTGGGCACGTTAATAATTCTTTTTACCGCCAGATCATCCGTACCGTTATCAATAGTCTTTAAATACGCCAGCAGATCTTTAATCTCTTTTCTTCCGTAAAAGTTGACGCCGCCCACAATATCATAGGGTATCCCGGCTCTGACAAACTGTTCCTCCAGCACGCGCGCCTGCGCGTTAGTACGACACAATACGGCGCAATCCTTATAATCGCAAATGCCTTCCCTTTTTTTTGCCGCCACATCATAGGCGATGTATTCCGCTTCCTCCAGGGCGTAGTCAAACTGCCTGAAGTGAAGGCGGCTGCCGTCTCCCTTATCCGTCCAGAGCGCTTTTTCTTTCCTTTTTTCGTTGTGACTGATCACCGCATTAGCCGCGTCTAATATATTCTGGGTCGATCGGTAATTTTGTTCCAGTTTGATGACCTTTGCTTCCGGAAATACTTTTTCAAAATCCAGAATATTGCGGATGTTCGCCCCGCGGAATTTATAAATGGACTGGTCGTCGTCGCCCACAACGCAAAGGTTATGATTAGCGCCAGCTAATAATCTGATCCATTCAAACTGAATGCTGTTCGTGTCCTGATACTCGTCCACCATAATATATTTCAGCCGGTTCTGATAATCCGCCAATACATCGGGATTGGATTTAAATAGCTCCACTGCATTGACAAGCAGATCGTCAAAATCCATCGCGTTATTTTTTAACAGCGTCTTCTGATACTCTTTATAAGCCTTTGCGATTCTCGTTCTGTTAAAATCGCCCATAGCGTTCATTTCATATTCATCGGGAAGAATCCCCTCGTTTTTTGCCGAAGAGATCGCTCCCAGAATCGTGCGTTCCTTTAATTGCTTCGTATCGATCTGGAGTCTTTTGCAGATATCCTTCATAACCGCCTTGGAATCATCCGTGTCATAAATGGTAAAAGCATTGTCATAACCGATACGGTCGGCAAATCTGCGTAAAATACGGACGCATGCGGAATGAAAGGTAGAGACCCAGATGCTTTCCGATCCGTAGCCTACCATATCGTCTATTCTCTCCCGCATCTCGCCCGCAGCTTTATTGGTAAAGGTAATCGCCATGATATTCCATGGATTTACCCCGCATTCTTCGATCAGATACGCAATCCTGTGCGTCAGCACCCGGGTTTTGCCGGAACCCGCTCCTGCCAGAATCAGAACCGGTCCTTCCGTCGCAAGCACCGCTTCCTTTTGCCTATCATTTAACATGTCCAATCGACTCATTGTTCTAACTCCTTGCTCCTGAAATATCTTTATCCCCTCCGTATAATATTGTTCCCCTCACAAAACGGTAAACGGATACCACATTAACTTTACCACATCCGCTTTCATTTTACTACAAAAAGAAACTGCCGTATTCGCATATTACTTCATAAAAGTCATACTGACGAATACAGCAGCTTAAAAACTTATTTTACCTTTTCGGATTATGTAAACCGTTATTGGTTTAGATCAGCTTCTGTCCGCAATTGCTGCAGAAGTTTGCCCCGTTGGTAGGCGTACCGCAGTTAGGACAGAATTTCGGTCCCGCGCCGCCTGCTGCCGGAGCGGGTTGTCCGTTCCGGTTTGCGTTTGCATTGGGATTCATCCCCTGCGTCATGTTCACATTGTTCATCATCTGCTGCCCCATCATCATTCCCATCTGAACGCCCATCATCTGACCTGCAAGATTGGCTCCGCTGCCGCCGCCGTTTCCTTTTTCAATGGAATTTGCCATCGCCATCTGGCTGTATTTATTCATATCGCCGACCATGGACTGCGCCGCAGCCTTTTCCTGCATCTTCTTGACTTCTTCGGGATAATTAAAGCTTTCAATGGTAAAGCCCGTAATGCCGATACCGATGCTACGCATCTCCATATCCAGATCTTCTTCAATTCCCTTTGCAATATTGCGGGCGTCCATCTGAAGATTGAACATATCCCTGCCTTCTTTGCCGATCCAGCTCATCAGAAGCTGATCCAGGCTCGCGGTAATACGGGTCTTGACATCATCTACGCTGTAGGTCTGCATCGTACCGGACAGTTTTTCCAGCATAACCGCAAAATCCTGTACCTTACAGTTAAACGTACCGAATGCACGGATGGGCATGCCGCCGGGAAGCCCCGGAGCCGGTACATTGATGGCGTTCTTTGTCCCCCATTTGCAGAGCAATTCCTTGGTATTGATAAATACAACCTCTGCTCTCATGCCGGAATTAAAACCGAATTTAAATCCCTTCAGGGAAGACAAAAACGGAATGATCTGCGTCTCGATATCATAACTGCCGTCGTCTTCAAATACGCCTTCGATCCTGCCGTTGTACATAAAAATTGCATCCTGTCCCGGGCGAATAAACAGCTTAGAACCTTTCTTGATCTCATCATTGGGCCATTTCCAGAAAATAACGCCCTCTTTTGATTCATCCCATTCTACCACATTAGATAACTGATTAGAAAAAAGTCCCATCTTTGTATCTCCTTTTGATTACATTCCCATTTCCGCTTTTAATTTGGCAAGCTCGTCGTCAACCGCTACATCCGTCTCGCTGTCTTCATATTTAGCCGCAAGCGCGTCAATGCTGTCCGAAGGCTGTTGATTCAATTCTTCCATTGCATCCGCCTCATCCATCATGCGGTTCACTTTGTCTTCCATTCTGTCAAATGCGGCAAGTCTTGCGCCGGCATCTTTCCCGGAGCCGCCCACATTGTTCAGTTTTTTCTTGGTTTCGGCAACTGCAAGCTTTGCTTTTAACGTTGCCTGTCTGCCTCTGAGATCCTGAATATCGCTTTCCAGCTTTTTAGTCATCTCGCGCATTTTCGCAGAATTTTCAACACAGATATTGTAATTTTGCTCCAAAGCCGCTCTTTCCTGCGTCAGCTCGGACTTTCTGCCAAGAAACTGCCGCGCTTCGTTGTCATTTCCCGCCGCGACTGCCTTTCTGGCATATTTATCCATTTTGGTAATCTCTTCATCGCACTCGTCCAATTTTCTCTTTGCTGCCTTCTCATCCGCAATTACGGCTGCCGTTTCGCTTTTAACCTTGCCCAGATCCTCCTGCAGATCACGCAAATACTGATCAATCATTTTTTCCGGATCTTCACACTTATCCAGCAATGCGTTCATGTTAGCTGACATAATGTCCTTAAATCTTGAAATAATTCCCATTGAAATCCTCCTCCGCCTCCCGGCTCTCAAATTTATGATTTGCTGCATACGGGCATTGTCTGTAAAAGACCGCCGTTTTTAATATTATATTATAATTTCCAAATACTGTCGATATGGAACTTTAGTTTGCCGAAAAAACCGTTTTTGTCAACCGGAAGTTGCTTCCCAAGTGGTGTTTTCCGGGATTGCTTTTCGGAAATTGCAGTCAGGAACCCCTGACGGTTCTGTTTCATATCATAATATTACATTCCTTAGGAGGTATATTATGAAAAAGTTTATTTCTCTCACACTGATGACGACGCTTCTGCTATCACTGTTTCTGACCGGCTGCGGCGCAAAGGAATCCGGCAATCAGGAAGTTGTGTTAAACGAAGTCGCGCATTCTATTTTTTATGCGCCTATGTATGTGGCAATTGAAGAAGGTTACTTTGAAGAGGAGGGCATTGATTTAACCCTTGTGACGGGCTTTGGCGCAGACAAAACCATGACCGCCGTGTTATCCGGAGAAGCGGATATCGGATTTATGGGAAGTGAATCCACGATTTATACCTATTTGGGCGATACCGACGATTATGTTGTCAACTTCGCCCAGCTGACGCAGAGGGCAGGCAACTTCCTTGTTTCCCGCACGCCGATGGATGATTTTAAATGGGAGGATCTGAAAGGTACCACGGTGCTTGGCGGCAGAAAAGGCGGTATGCCCGAAATGGTATTTGAGTATATTCTCAAAATGAACGGGATTGATCCGGCTGCGGATCTTACCATCGACCAGAGCATTGATTTCGGCTCCACCGCAGCGGCGTTTTCCGGCGGTCAGGGGGATTTTTCAGTTGTGTTATCAGGTTTCCCGCACCGAATGCTGATATTCAAATCCTTCCGATTCACGCCCATTTGATCGGCATATAAAAACAACAGGGTATTTTTAATCAATTCCGCCCTCTCCGGCGTCATTTCCGGCACTGTTTCAGGATTGTTTTCCATGACATCACTCCCGATTTAACATATGCAATACGGCATGTACAAGTGCATTCGTTTCGTTTTTTACCCCATTTATTCCTGTAATCTCATTTCTTGCAAATTTCCTTTTATAATATAGGTACAGGCTTTCCCAAAAGCTGAGTAACGGACAGAAAGAAGGGATGTGTACCGCAAAAAATCTGTTTTATTAAGCAGGATTAAAACAACGGCAGGGAAACGATAAGATGAACGTGCAATCATATTATGGTAAAACATATGGAATTAAATTTTTCCTTGCCTAAGATCAAGTTTCCTTACCCCCCCCCACTATGCAGGCTTTGCCTGACCGGAGCTTGATAAAATTTACCCCTATAATCCTGTTTAATCGTATGGCGGTTAATCCTTTGTCTGATTAGCCGCCATTTACGATGGGTCAATTCTTATCCCGCTCCCGAAAAACAGAAATTTTCGGGCATTTTTATTTTTAAAATCTATAAACTAGAAGGGGTGATGTTATGATCCGCTGTGCAATTTATGACCGCGTATCCACAGAACGCCAGGTTGCCGAGGGGCTTTCCCTGGAAACCCAGCGCGCCGATCTGACCGGATACGCCAACGAACACGGCTATTACATTGTGGACTACTACGCCGATGAAGGAATTACGGCGCGAAAAAAGCAAAACAACCGAAAGGATCTGATGCGGCTCTTGGATGATGTACGCGCCGATAAAATCGACGTCATTCTCGTTACCAAGCTCGACCGGTGGTTTCGTAACGTGCGGGACTACCACAACACACAGGCAATCCTGGAGGAACATCATTGCTGTTGGAAAACCATTTATGAGGACTACGATTCCTCCACCGCCGACGGACAGCTCAAAATCAATATTATGCTTTCCGTGGCGCAGAACGAATGTGACAGGACTTCCGAGCGCATTAAGGCGGTATTCCGCCACAAATGGGCAAACGGCGAGGTTTTAAGCGGCATGTGGGCGCCCTACGGCTATCAGGTAATCAACGGCAAGCTTTACAAGGATGAAGACACCCGTAAAATCGTCGAAGACGCCTACGACTTTTATTTTTCCTGCTATTCCATCCGCAAGACCTATTATTACATTACGGAAAAATACGCTTCCCATCCAAAAGCGCCGACTTACAACATGATCGACAGACTGTTTAAAAACGAGAAATACGCCGGCACGGTAAACGGCGTCGAAAACTTCTGCGAGGGCTATATTACCACCGATCAGTTTCGCCGTATCCGGCAGATTTCCCAGACAAAGACAGCGCCCGGGAATCACACATACCTGTTCAGTTCCCTCATTAAATGCCCCGTTTGCGGCGCCAAACTGTCCGGTTACCGGAAACAGACAAAAAAGCCGAACGGTAAAATCTACAGCAGCTTTGGCTACCGGTGCTGTAATAAATACCGCCGCCACAGCAGTCCCTGTATATCCGAAAACGTAGTCGAACGATATATGATTTCTAACGTTCTGGAAACCTTAGCGCCCGAGCTACTGACTCTGCATACCAAAGTCCGGGAAAAGGCAGCTCCTTCCACTAAACTGCGGGATGAAATCAACCGTCTGAACCTCCTCTTTCAGAAGGGGCGCATTTGTGAAGAATACTATGAAAAACAGTATCTCGAGCTGGAAAACAAACTGACCCGAATACCTGGGGATGCGCCGCCTGAAAACTGCGGCAATACAAAAAATACCTTCTCGGGAAGTTTTGCGGATCTATACCGTGCCCTGGACAAAGAACATAAACAGGCGTTTTGGAAAACCTGTATAAAGCAAATCCTCATTGATAAAGAAACTCATAAACTATGCGGTTTCAGTTTCCTGACCTGACGGTGCATTAACCGCATAAACACAGTTGAATTTGAACCCCACGCCACCTCTCTTGAACAAAAGGGCGACGGCTATGTAGTCGCTTCCCTCGGGGAAGATTCCGGCTACGTGCCCTATACGGCGTTCAGTGCTAAGTCCAGCTATATGAAAAAAAATCCCGAAATCATTCAGGGCTTTACCAATGCGCTGCAAAAAGGTATGGATTATGTAAACTCACATACGCCTGCCGAAATTGCGGAAGTCATCGCGCCTCAGTTTGAAGAGACCGATCTGGAAACCATTACCAAGATCGTAGAACGTTACTACAATCAGGACACATGGAAAGAAAACCTGATTTTTGAAGAAGACAGCTTTACGCTTTTGCAAAATATTTTGGAGGAAGCCGGAGAATTGTCCGAACGAGTTCCCTATGAAGAGCTGGTAGACACGAGCTTCGCCGAAGAAGCCGCAAAATAAAATTATGTAAACTTAAAACTGCCGTGTTGATCAACTATCCCCGATCAATACGGCAGTTTTTTCTTCTTCTTTTTCTTTTTGTTTCTTCTACTCCGCTTCCTTTGTTCCGGCTTTCTTTTCCTCCGCCTGTTCCGTCTTGGCTTTATCTTCTCTCATACTGTCAATCAGCTTCTCAATTAACAGTTTTTTGACATAAACGTCATAACTGAGCATACAGATAAAGGAAAAGCGCTGCAAAAATTCCTGTTCCTCTTTGGGCGCATTCTGAAAAGTGCCCGCAGATTCGGCATACATTTTTTGCACGTCTTTCTTTAACGCTTCCACCCTTTCCTTTTCCAGACTGAATACTTCCTCATAGATATCCTCCAATTTCATTCCGGAATCGGTGCCGAAATATCGGTCCGTTATGGGCTTTAACAGTTCCTGAATATCCCCTATGGACAAAATGCCTTTAAAATAATAAATAAAAATCAGCATCAGCACATGTTCTTTAGAATATTTCTTTTTGACAGGTGGTGGCAGCAGATCGTTTTTGGCATAATTGTTGATCATGGTCTTGGTCAGGATCTTATCCTCGTTAGGATTCCGGGTCGTTGCACGCATGTGCTGATCCATAAATGTCGTGACCTGATCCATATATAAATCAATATTCGGAATATCATCCGCATCAATATGTTCAATACGGTCAAAGCTTTGTAAAATACTGTTTAATAAATCATCTGTAGAAATTGTCATTTTCCGCCTCCAAGGCATTTGCCTTTCATTTCTTTATTATATAGTATTGAAAACTATTTGTAAACGTATTAAAATACATATTGCAAAAAAGGAGACAAAAAAATGAAATATGTACTGGATTCTCATACTCATACGCTTGCCAGCGGTCACGCATTCAATACGATTATGGAAATGACCGACGCGGCGTTTCAAAAAGGCTTGAGCCTGTTGGCAATTACCGAACATTCCGTCAGAATGCCCGGCACCTGCCATGAGTTTTACTTTCAAAATTATCGTATTTTAGATCGAAACGCCTACCGCCTCCCCACCCTTTTCGGCGTGGAGCTGAATATTTTGGACGAAAACGGTTCCGTCGATATGCCGGCGGAGCTTCTTGCAACCATGGACGTCGCCATTGCAAGCCTCCATCCGCCCTGCGTCCGTTTTATGAGTAAACAGGAGACGACCGGCAGTATCATTCGTATTTTGGAAAATCCTCTGATCCAGATTATCGGACATTTAGACGACGACCGTTTCCCGGTCGATTACGACGAGGTGGCAAGGGCTGCCGCCGCCAACCATAAATTATTTGAAGTCAATAACTCTTCTCTTGCGCCTACCAGCTACCGCCCCGGCGCCCACGACAACTATCTGCGGCTGTTGGAGGCATGTGTCAGACATGATGTGGAGATTATATTAAACAGCGATGCCCACGCTCACACGCTTGTAGGTGCAAGACAATATTCGGAACCGTTGATCGCCGAATCCGGTTATCCTCTGGAAAAAATTGTAAACGACAGCGTCAGCCACTATTTCGACTATTTAAAGCCGGAGGTCAGAGATTATTTCCCAGCGGACGCCTTTCCCAATACGGAAAAGCCCTGCAAATAACGGCTCTAAAGGGACATCCCGCACAATATACTGCAATACACACTGCACAACACATTGCAACACATAGCACAGCACATTACGCTTCCAAATTTTTCTTTACCTTTATACTTTGCTGTGATAAAATGGAAAATATTAGGACGTTAAAATTTTACAGTGTTAAAGCGACAGGAGATTCATGATGAATAAAAAAATAAAGAATGAAGCCGTAGATGCCCTTTTTGATGCAATCCTGACATTAAAAGACAAAAAAGAATGTTATTCCTTTTTTGAAGATCTGTGCACGGTCAACGAACTGCTTTCTTTATCCCAGCGTTTTGAAGTGGCGAGTATGCTGCGGGACAAAAAGACGTATTTGGAAATTGCAGAAAAAACAGGCGCCTCTACCGCCACGATCAGCCGTGTAAACCGTTCCCTCAACTACGGAAGCGACGGATATGAACTGGTGTTTGACAGAATGAAATAAATAAAAACCGGATAAAAAATAAAGAGCTTACGATATCAAAAAGGGACTTTCGCATTTATAAATTTTTGTATGGATCAAAGGAAACCTTTATAAAAACGCCGGTATTTAATCCGCGTATTTTGCGGAT